>Ga0307997_10000422_pt1 | contig 19274 bp, 13 predicted proteins | sample Davwhametageno36_FD_203165 | JGI IMG/M metagenome (GOLD analysis project Ga0307997, IMG submission 203165) | Marine microbial communities from Davis Island wharf, Antarctic Ocean - #36 | ecosystem: Environmental > Aquatic > Marine > Unclassified | place: Antarctic Ocean: Davis Island wharf... | reverse complement strand
CACGGGCACTGGCAATCTCTGGGTTTTCAATAGTTACCGCAGAAGACTGAACCACCACATCGGCACCCTGAATATTACTTTCACTGTGGCCAATAAACACCTCGGCACCGGCTTCGGTAAGGCGTCGAACGCTGGGGTTAACGCCTATATCAGAACCACTAATTTCGTAGCCCTGATTAAGTAAAACCTCAGCAATGCCCGACATACCGCTGCCGCCAATACCAACAAAATGTATACGGCGTATGCGGCGCATTTCCGGTGCTTGGAACTTTGTACTATCGACCATGGGCCACCTCCAAACAGACATCTGCTACGGCTTGAGCAGCCTCATTTTTGGCTAACTCTCGGGCGCGCATGGCCATGTCGAGACGCAGTTTTGGTGTGCTACACAACAAGCTAATTTGCTCTGCTAACAGTTCGGCACTTAGGTCGGATTGCTGGAATAATTTAGCCGCACCCTGATTGACTAACCATTCACCATTAACAGTCTGGTGGTCGTCGATGGCGTGGGGGAACGGGATAAGTACAGCACCCAACCCAGCGGAGGTTAGCTCTGCCACAGTAAGAGCGCCGGCACGGCAGATAACAAAATCTGCCCAGCCATAGGCTGCGGCCATGTCATCAATAAAGGGGACAACGGTAATACTAGTATCGTGGCCGCTCTTATCAAGAGTCTCCTGAGTCACAAGCCCCTGATCTTGGTAATTACCTGTCGTAGTCTGCCAATGAGCCGTGCCTGTTTGGTGCAGTACTTCTGGGCAATATTTGTCATTAATTTGGTTTAATGCCTGGGGTAGCAATTTATTGATTGCCAGAGCACCGCGGCTGCCCCCTAAAACGAGCAGGCGCGGCCTGCCGGTGCGCTTAGCAAAACGCTCCTGAGGAGGTGCCAAGCTAACTATTTCTGCTCGTACCGGGTTACCGCACCATTCGCCATTGGCCAAGGTATCTGGGAAACCCTGCATGACCCTTGTGGCTATTTTTGCCGAGAGACGATTGGTAGTTCCCGCGACAGAATTTTGTTCGTGAATCACCACAGGGATGCCTTTTAACCTAGCGGCTACAGCACCTGGACCCGAGGCAAAACCACCCATACCCAACACTACAGAGGGCTTAAAGTCAGACAACACTTTTAGGGCCTGAACAAGAGACCGCAGTAATAGTACGGGTGCTTTAAGTAGGGCAGCAAAACCGCGACCACGAATACCTTCGATGCTCAGGTGATGCAATTCAATTCCATTGGCGGGCACTAACTCAGACTCGATTCCCCGAGCGGTCCCCAACCATGAAATTTTTACATTTTTGCTGCGCAGTCGCTCTGCCACTGCTAGGGCAGGAAACACATGCCCGCCAGTACCACCGGCCATAATCATCACGCGGCAATCGCCATTTGAGGGCTGGTTAATTGACATTGCGAGTCCTCCTGGCAGCAGCCCTAGGAGACTGAAAATCATGGGAAAAACGCATCATCATGCCAATCATGGCGCAGCACACTAATAGGCTACTGCCACCATAGCTAACAAAAGGCAGAGTGAGTCCTTTGGTAGGCAATAGGCCTGCATTAACACCTAGGTTAATAAAGGTCTGGCCGCTTAATAGCAGGCCAAAACCAATTAATACAAAAGCCGCATACCAGTCTTGGCGGCCTATGGCCAGCTTACCCAACTGCAAGATTCTAATGATCATGACTGTGTAAAGAGCAAGCAGGACGACGACACCGACAAAACCAAATTCTTCAGCAAAAATAGCAAACACGAAATCTGTATGAGCTTCTGGTAAATAGAGCATTTTTTGCACGGACTGACCGAGACCAACGCCGAACCATTCACCACGACCAAATGCGATCAAAGACTGAACCAGCTGATAGCCTGAATCGAAAGGGTCGGCCCAGGGGTCCATAAAGGTTGCAAGGCGGGCTAGCCGATAAGGGGCCGCATAGGCCAGCGCCCAAATCGCTCCGCCGCCAATCGCAAACACCAAGCTAAATTGGCGAATATGTGAACCGCCTAAAAATAGCAGCGCCATAAAGGTACAAGACAGTGTCACCGCAGAGCCAAAATCTGGCTCCATTAGCAGTAAAAAAGCCAATACCGTAATGACCACAATCAACCGCAAAAACTCGGGCCAGTCATCACTTAGGGTATTGCGGTGCTTGGCAAGGTGGGCAGCCAAAAATACCACAGTGGCCACCTTTACTAGCTCGGAAACCTGCAGGGTAAACCCAGCAAACGCCAACCATCGACGGCTGCCATTAACCTCGCGACCTATTCCGGGAATGAGCACAATAATCAGCAGCAGCACTGCCAGCAACATCCAGAGACGACCGTAATCAGCCCATATTTTGGGAGAGACAAAGAAGCCCACAGCCATGGCGCCAGCACTGACTAATAGATAAGCCATATGGCGTTTAATAAAGAAAAATTGATCGCCAAGCCTATGCTCAGCAAAACTTAAAGAGGCAGAGGCCACCATAATTAGCCCGATTGATAGCAGTGCCAATACGGGCAATAGCAGCCGCGTATCCACGTGCCAGCGTGACTCGGATAAACCAAAAACACCTAAAGTACTTAAAGGAAGCGTTAGCTGCATGGCTGCCCCCCTCGCTTTTGAAGCTCGGCGACGGCCTGCTGAAAACAACGACCGCGCTCTTCAAAACCGCTAAACATATCGAAACTAGCGCAGGCAGGAGACAGCAACACAATGTCCCCAGAGACGGCCATCTTATAAGCCAGATCAACCGCTTGCTGCAGTGACTCGACCTGTTGAGTAGCGCAGGCATCCTGCAATGCAACATTAAGCTGCGCTGCGTCCTCACCAAATAGCAGCGCCTGCTTTACAAATCTTTTAGCGGCGGGCTGCAAGTCAGCAAAATTTTGCTCTTTACCCTGGCCGCCGGCGATCAAAATAAGGTTTTTGCTACCAACGCGACCAAAGCCCTGCAGGGCAGCCTGTGTCGCACCAACATTGGTGCCCTTAGAGTCGTCGATATAAAGAACGCCGTCGATCTCTGCAATATTTTCGCAACGATGAGGCAAGCCTTTATAGGTCTTTAATGTCTCGAGCATGGTGGGCATAGACAGCCCGGCCTTGGAGCCCAGAGCTAAAGCAGCCAGAGCATTGGCAATATTATGGGTGCCTTTTAGGACTACATCTGCCACTGGCATCAAGCGCTCTATCCCCTGAGCTAAAAAGCCATGAGCCAAATCGCCCTCTTCTAGCCCCTCTAAAATACCAAAATCACCTAGGTCTGGCTGATTGAGGCCAAAAGTTGAAAGACTGATGCTGGTCGCGAGTAATGGCTTGGTTAACTGGTCTTGACGGTTGATCACCACGGCACTGGCACCGCGAAAAATACGATGCTTAGCGGCATGGTATTGCTGCAAGCCCTGATAGCGATCCATATGATCTGGGGAGATATTGAGCAGTGCAACTACGGCACCGCGACTATCGTTTAATAGCTCTAGCTGGAAGCTCGACAACTCAAGAACATACAGCTCATGCTTATCGTCTAGCAGGTTCAGCATCGGCGTACCCAAGTTGCCACCAATACCAACACTCAGACCACAGGCCTGGGCCATCTCGCCCAGCAGAGTTGTCACTGTGCTTTTGCCATTGGAACCTGTGATGCCAATGACTGGCGCGTTGGCATGTTCTAAAAACAACTCTAGGTCACCGATTAATTCCACACCGCTCTCGCGGGCTGCTACCAGGGCAGGCTCGTCTAGGGAGATGCCGGGGCTGACTACAGCGCGATCCATATTAAGTAGTAGATCAGCATCAAAAGCACCGAGTACAACTGTTGCATCCGGATAGTGATCCCTTACTTCTTGCAATCTTGGCGGCTGGCTGCGACTGTCAGCAAAAACAAATGAGTCACCAATTGACGACAGAAAACGCGCCGCAGACAGACCCGTGGCACCCATGCCTAGGATAGCCGTCTTGCGATTTGTCGCGATTACATTGGTCATTGACGCACTCAACATTGTTTTAAAATAATCCTAAATTCTGTACTAAAATTTCTGCACTAAAGTTCTATTTAGTCTTTATAAAAGCCCTAACGCAGCTTTAATGTCGCTAGGCCAAACAGCACTAGCATGACGGTAATAATCCAAAACCTAACGATCACACGAGGCTCTGGCCAACCTTTCAATTCATAATGATGATGCAGGGGCGCCATACGGAAAATACGCTTGCCCGTGAGCTTAAATGAGGCCACCTGAATAATGACCGACAGAGTCTCCACCACAAATACACCACCCATAATCAGTAGTACTATTTCCTGCCGCACTATTACTGCAACAACACCCAGCGCCGCACCTAGCGCCAGGGCACCCACATCACCCATAAAGACCATGGCGGGATAGGTGTTAAACCATAGAAACCCGAGACCGGCACCACTAAGAGCGGCGGTAAAAATCAACAACTCACCAGCACCACTGATGTAGGGAATATGTAGATATGTCGCAAACTGATAGTTACCGGTGAGATAGGCAATAATGCCCAGAGCACCACTAACCAGAACCGTGGGTAAAATAGCCAAGCCATCAAGACCATCGGTGAGGTTCACCGCATTGCTGGTACCGACAATCACAAAATAGGTAAATACTATGTAGAACGGGCCCATGTGCAGCGCGAAGTTCTTAAAGAACGGCACAATAAGCTCAAGCTCCGCAGGGCTTTGGGCCGTGTAATAGAGAATGAAAGCCGCAGCCAAGCCAAACACGGATTGCCAAAAATATTTCCAGCGTCCCGGCAGTCCTCTTGGGTTCTTTTCGACTACCTTGCGGTAGTCATCAACCCAGCCCACAAGACCAAAGGTGAAGGTAACGCCCATGACGATCCAGACATAGCGGTTACTCAGGTCACCCCAGAGCAAGGTAGAAGCAAATATCGCTAGCAGTATTAAAGCCCCACCCATGGTTGGGGTGCCTGCTTTACTCAGGTGACTCTTAGGGCCGTCGCTGCGTATCGCCTGACCCATTTGTAAATGGTTGAGCTGACGAATAACGATGGGGCCGGCAATCAAACAGATGGCCAGGGCGGTGAGGACAGCGAAAATGCCGCGTAGGGTCAGGTACTGCACCACTGAAAAAGGCGTATAAAATTGACTCAAATAGTCTGCAAGCCACAGTAACATTACACTTCCTCTCTAGTGGTTATATGCTCGACAAGCGTTTCCATACCAGCGCTTCTCGACCCCTTTACCAAAAAGGTAATTGGGCTGTTATCTAAATTAGCAGCGTCCAGCTCTTGCTCTAGTAACGCTGCTAGTAAAATTTTATTTTCAACATGCTTGCCTGCAAAAGCTTCACAGGCATGGGCACTTAATTCACCCACTGCATACAGAGCATCTATGCCAGCTTGCTGAGCATAGTGACCGACCTGCCAATGTAAATTGACGGCGTCATCACCCAATTCGCCCATATCGCCCATCACCAAAATCTTGCGGCCCGAACGATTAGCCAAAACATCAATGGCCGCCTCAAACGAACTTGGGCTGGCGTTATAGCTGTCATCGATAATGCAGTTGTCGTTGGCTAACGGCTTTAACTCAAGGCGACCCGCAATAGGTGCCACAGAGGACAGGCCTGCAGCAATCTGAGCTAGATCGGCACCCGCTGCTAGGGCGCAGGCAGCCGCCGCAAGGGCATTACTCACTGCATGGATGCCAGGAATTGACAGTTGAATTTCTTTTTCTAGGGCTGGGTGCTCTGACATCAGATTGACCCTCAGCAAAAAACGACAGCAGCCGTTATCCATGACGGTGATGTCCGTAGCACAGATATCTGCGGCATTATTACTGGCTGAAAATGTCAGGCATGGCTTGTCGTCGATCAGGTCACGCCAGCCGTCACACCAAGGCTGATCCAGATTGAGAATCGCAATACCAGCGGCCTTTAGGCCGCCATAGATTTCGCCTTTGGCAGCTGCTACAGCTTCAACACTACCGAAGCCTTCAATATGAGAGGACTGAACATTGTTAATCAGGGCAATGTCGGGGCTGGCAATCGAACAAAGGTAGCCAATTTCACCACCAGCACTAGCACCCATTTCAACCACAGCAAACTCTGCGTCACTGTCCATCGACAACAGGGTTAGGGGCACGCCAATATGATTATTGAGATTGCCTGCAGTCGCATGTACCGAGCCACAGTGACTTAGGATCGATGCGGTTAATTCTTTCACCGAGGTTTTGCCGGTGCTACCGGTAATGGCAATAACCGGCCCAGCAAATGTCTCGCGGCGCAACATGGCAATCTGACCCAAAGCAACGGTGGTATCTTCAACCAGCCACTGGGGTAACGGCAATGTCTTATCAGCCTTAGAGACAACCAGACCGCTGGCCATCTTGGCAGCTTCTGGTAAAAACTGATGAGCATCAAAGCGATCACCAACCAGCGCGACAAATAAATCCCCTTCATTAACAGAGCGGCTATTAATAGAAACCGCATCAAAATGGCAGTCAGGGTTTAACAAAGTGCCGCCAAAACGCACAGCGGCATCGGTAAGACGCATCTGTTGCATCATTGGCCACCACCTTGGAGCGCAACTTGCTCACGTTCGCGCAGTGCCAATCGAGCTTCGGCCTGATCGCTAAAGGGCAGGCGTTGCGCGCCTAATATTTGGTAATCTTCGTGGCCTTTCCCTGCTATCAATACCACATCGTTTTTATCCGCCTTGAGAATTGCCTGACGAATAGCCGCGCGCCGATCTGACTCGACGATTACCTCGCGGCTGATACCCTGAAGAATATGGTCAATAATTTGTTGTGGTGATTCGGTGCGTGGATTGTCGCTGGTTACAACCACCTGATCGGCAAACCGCTGGGCAATCTCACCCATCTCGGCACGCTTGCCAATATCTCGATCACCGCCGCAACCAAACACTGCCCAAAGGTTGCCGCGACAATGAACTCGCAGTGCCTGCAATGCTTTTTCGAGGGCGTCGGGGGTATGGGCATAGTCCACTACAATGGCCGGCTCAGCGTTGGCATCGACTAATTCCATGCGGCCGGGGACAGCTCGTAGGCTTGGGATCGCAGCGAGAATGTCCGTTAGGGCATAGCCCTGCACAGCAGCGGCGCCAATCACGGCCAGTAAGTTAGCGAGATTGAATTTGCCTAATAATGCCGAGCTAATTTCACCCTGCCCCCAAGGTGTTACCACAGAAGCCCGCAGGCCTTCCGGAGATAGCCCAATCGTGGAGCAGTGCACATCGGCGGCGCTATCTTCTAAGCTAAAACTAATCGCCTGAACATCGGGATTTAAATTAGCTAGGATCACTCGACCCACATTGTCATCTAGATTAATTACCGCATGCTGCAAACCCGGCATAGCAAACAACCTAGATTTAGCCGCGCCGTAGGCATTGATATCACCGTGATAGTCCAGGTGATCGCGACTCAAATTGGTAAAGACAGCGGTATCGACCTTTAGGCCTGCAACGCGACGCTGCACCAAACTATGGGATGAAACCTCTAGAGCGACATTGGCCGCGCCTTTGCTGTTAAGTTCGGCAAGAATTCGCTGCATGGCCACTGCATCTGGTGTGGTAAGCCCAGTATCAGTGATCGTTTCAGTTCCGGCTTCAGTGCCAGTGTTAGCGACAGACAAGCTATCCTGTTGTGGCGATTTGCGGGCGCTGTCATGGAGAGCCTGAAAGCCAGCGTGCCTAACCATGCCGTAGCCGAGGGTTCCTACAAAGGCCGAACTGCCCGCGCCTTTAGAATGGTTTTGGGTCAAATACTCTACCAACTCAGCAAACAATCTAGTGCAGGTGGTCTTGCCGTTGGTACCTGTAATGGCAGTCACAGTCATTTTGGACGAAGGATCTCCATAAAAGACTCCCGCGATATCCGAAACATACTCGCTTAGATTTTCGATACCGATCACCGGCACTTTTTCACCAGAACTTCCAGAGGTATAGGACGAGCCTTCAGCGCTATGGGAAGAGCCCTCAGCGCTATGAAAGGAGCCCTCAGCGGAACCATCAAAAGCACCATCGACTAAGGGACCCACCAGCTGATCTTTTTCAATCAACACAGCCACGGCCCCGCGCTCAATCGCCTGGGGAATAAAAGCGACGCCATCGGTAGCCGTACCTTTAACCGCAATAAATAAATCTCCGGCCTGCACCTGTCGGCTGTCCAGCGCAAGACCTTTAATAGCAACCTCTGGGTAGGGCCCAGAATCGACAAAATCAGCAATAAGCTGAGTCAATGTCATGGCCCACTGTTGCGATAGGCTCATCATGAGTCCCCTCGCTTTTTCTGCCGCTGTCTCAAACTAGCTACGGTGCGGTTCACATCTAACTGATCTGGAGTCACCTGAAGCAGGCGCAAAGCATTGCCGGTTACTTCCGAAAACACCGGTGCTGCCACTAGGCCACCAAAGTAGGTGCCATTTTGGGGCTCATCAATGACCACAATAGTCACTAAGCGCGGATTATCAACAGGTGAAAAGCCAGCAAATACGGATCGATATCGATTATCGTCAAAGCCGCCGCCAGCCTTAACTTTATGCATGGTTCCAGTCTTGCCGCCGACAGAATAACCATCAATCATGGCGCGTTTGCCTGTTCCGGAGGCCCCTGCTGCTGCCTGCAACATCTGGCGTACATCTTTAACTATATCTGCAGCCACTACCCTAGTAGTCTCTGGCGGCTCATCAATAGCCAGCAATGAAACTTCTTTGCGCAACCCATTATTGGCCAATATGGAATAGGCTCTTGCCATCTGTACCGAAGAAACGGTTAACGCCATACCAAAGGAAAATGCAGCCTGCTCAACCAGAGGCCATTTGACATGAGAAGGTAGATCACCAGCAATTTCACCAGGGAACCCGCTGCCGATGGGCTCACCAAAACCAACTCTAGCGAACAGTTCGCGAGTTTCATTTGGATCTAAGGCCAGGGCTATTTTAGTAGTACCCACCTGACTCGATTTTGTCAGAATCCCAGCCAGATCAAGCACACCGTAGTCTTTAGGATCAACATATGTCTTGTTACGAACCTTAAAATAACCAGGACTGGTGTTAATTTTGCTTTCGGGTTTAAACTTTCCGCTTTCAAGAGCGGCCAGTAAAGTGAATGGCTTGACCGTGGAACCCGGCTCCATGCGGTCGGTCATGGCACGATTGCGCATAACGTCTGAACGGATGTTAGAGCGGTCATTAGGATTAAAGGATGGCTGGTTTGCCATAGCCAATACTTCGCCAGTCTCAATATCCAACACCACAACCGAGCCTGACTTGGCCTGATGCTTTTGTACTGAAGCTTTAAGCGCTCGATAAGCAGCGTACTGCACACGCAAATCAATACTAAGACGCAGGGCTTCCCCCGGGCTGGCCGGCTTAATCAAGGAGATATCCTTAATAACCCGACCGGCGCGGTCCTTAGCGACTTTTTTGGAACCAGACTCGCCAGATAGCCAGCTGTCATAAGCCAACTCCATACCTTCGCGACCGGCATCTTTAATGTCGGTAATACCGACCAGCTGAGCGGTTACCTCACCAGCGGGATAAAATCGCTTGTACTCTTGCTGGCCGCTGATACCGGGGATTCCCAAGCTAAGAATTGCTTCTGCCTCGGCTGGAGGCAACTGACGGGCTAGCCGCATAAACGATTTATTGCGGTAATGATTGAGCTGAGTCTTTAGGTTCCCAAGCGGTATATTCACGGCTGCCGCTAGACGCACCAGATCATTTTCATCGGCTTTTTCTTGCATGTACCTGGGGTTGGCAATCAAGGTGATGACGGGGGTGCTTACAGCCAGCGGTTCACCATTGCGATCGGTAATCAGGCCGCGATGGGCTGGAATAATCTCTTTACGAATGGCCCGAACGTCGCCCTGGCTTTGTAAGAAATCCACTCCATGTTCTTCGTTGGGCAAGACCTGAAGCTGGGCAATTTTGCCTGTAACTAAAATCGGCAGGGAGGCCAACCCGAGCATTACTAAATAGTAACGCCAGCGCGGTATAACCTTAGGTGCCGGTTTTCTAGCCACTTTATTCCCTTACCCTGTTGTGTTTCATTTGGAGCTATTCCAGCTCTTTTTTTACTCTAGAGACAATCATGCTTTAGCCGTATTTGGGCTCAAACTAATTGCGCTTCACCATCATAATTTCTTCAGGTTCAGGGCTCCGCATATCTAACTTTTGCGCCGCCATGTTTTCTATTCTTTGCAGAGAGCCCCAGGCGCTCTGTTCAAGCAAATATCTGCCGTAATCTGCGTTCATCTGGTTTGCCTCGCGCTCCATCGCCCCCAACTGCGCGTACTGCTGACGGCAGATGTGACTAACTAGAGCTACTGCAAGAGCAGTGATGATCACCGAGACCCACAACACCGCTATGCGCAGCGGGGTAACGGTAGTCCACATGTCAGGCAACTCGCTCGGCGATACGCATCACAGCGCTTCGCGACCTAACATTGCCACCAACTTCTGTGGCTGCAGGCTTAATCGCTTTACCGACTTTGATTAGGCGTACACCCCGATCAACATCTCGAATGGGCAGATTTTTTGGCAATTTGATGCCCTGCTCCTGAGCGCGAATAAAGCGCTTTACCCGCCGGTCTTCTAGCGAGTGGAAACTGATAACAACTAGCCGGCCACCCACTTTTAATGTGTCAACAATCTGCGCCAGCAAGTCTTCCAAATCATCTAGCTCACGGTTAATAAATATTCGTATAGCCTGAAACGCTTTGGTGGCTGGGTGCCTGCCCCGCTCCCATGCTGGGTGTGCATCTGCCAGTATTTTTGCCAACTGCAGGGTGCCAGTAATGGGCGCTTTAGCTCTCTCGCGAACCAGGGCGCTGGCCATTCTTCGAGCAAATCGCTCTTCGCCGTATTCTTTAATCACTCGAGCCATGTCCTGCTCGTCAGCACTGGCGATCCATTCGGCTGCTGACAGCCCACGGCTGGTATCCATACGCATATCTAAAGGCCCGTCGCGCATAAAGCTAAAACCACGCTCTGCCTGATCTAACTGGGGGGAGGACACACCTAGATCAAGCAGAACACCGGAAACCTCTCCAAATTTCTGCATCTGTGTCGCGACTTTTTGCAAGTCTGCGAAGGTGCCGTGAAAAAACTGCACCCGGTCATCCTGACTAAACCGCTCCTGACCCGCGGCTATGGCCTGGGGGTCTTTATCTATTGCTAATACTGTTGCCTTATCGGTTAACCGACTCAGCAGCTCTGCTGTATGCCCGCCGCGACCAAAGGTCCCGTCTACATAAAATCCATCTGGGTCTACTACTATTGCGTCAACGGCTTCGTGTAATAGCACGGTGGTGTGCTCAGGCTTATTCGCATTCTCTGTCACAGCAGTCATAGTCGCCCCTTACCAAGAAAGGTTTTTAAGGGCATCGGACATGTTTTCTTTGTCGACCAACATGCTGCGATAGTTTTCTTGGGACTTCTCGCGCTCGGCGTTCCAATTCTCTTCGGACCAGATCTCAAGGCGCTGCGTTCGGCCAACAAGTACCAGCTTCTTTTCAAGCTCGGCATAGCCACGTAATTCTGTAGGAATCAAAATTCGGCCACTGCCGTCGACCTGCAAGTCTTTGGCCTGACCGACTACAAAACGACTCAGCATTTCGCCAAGTTCGTCCATCGCGGGTAATGCAGAGACTTTTTCTTCGAATTTTTTCCACTCGGGGAGCGGTGAGAGCGTCAAACAGGTAGACTTCATATCTATGGTGATAACTAGGTCGTTGGAGCAAATATCTTCGAGCAGGGATCGGTAGCGAGTCGGAATTGCCATCCGGCCCTTGGTATCCATATTGATTGGATCGCTACCTCTAAACACTTTTACCCCTTTTGCTCCACTGGAAAGCCTAAATACGCCACTTTTTGCCACTTTTACCCATCTATGCAGATTAGGGCGATCGCAGGCCAATGTCAATGCTAGGAGATCACTAAAAAACCTAACAAAATCAGTAAGTTCCGCTAATTTTTTAAGTTTTTACTGGGGCACTCGAAAAGCTGAAAATATTTACCAATAGAAAACATGGCGGTAAGGCTACAAGTTAAAGTAACTTCTAGCTTTGGCGGCTTTTAAGAATAATTATTTTGTTTTTCGGGGTCATTTAGATCGTAAAAGAATATCGTTTGAGGCTTATTTCTCGCTAGAGACTTATATCTCTCTAAAAACAAAAAGGGCTAGCGATTTCTCGCTAGCCCTTTCGGCTTTACTACATAAGTGAGTCGACCGATAAGCCGGGTTCTGTCGTGGACAGTCATTCATCTGGGACAAACGTCGCCGTTTGCCTCAAGCAACCTACCCGTTCCCAACGCGGGTCGCGCCATATGGAAACCTATTTGGTCTTGCTCCGAGTGGGGTTTACCATGCCACTGCTGTTACCAGCAGCGCGGTGCGCTCTTACCGCACCCTTTCACCCTTACCTGTGTTCGCGAACGAACCATCGGCGGTCTTCTCTCTGCTGCACTGGCCGTAGGCTTTCGCCTCCCAGGCGTTACCTGGCACTCTACCCTATGGAGCCCGGACTTTCCTCTGTGTCACACCCGTTTAAACGCAAGCGAATAATTGAGAAATTAACACAGCGACTGTCTAGTCAACTCGCGGCTAGGATAGCACAGGTTGGCGGTTTTCTTGGGGGTTTCTTGGGATTTATAGCCAGGAGGGATACAGGAAAAGTCTCTGGATATGACCTTCATAAATACCGCAATACATCAAAAAGAAACAGAATCGCGCTGACTATCTAAGCTTACCTGCCCAAATAATGTGCCCCGCTAATCTGTCCCACTGCCGCCTGAAGTTCTCAAAGGTAATAAACAGATGCTCGAACGGACGCCAAGGTGGCGACCTGAAATTTAAGAGGGGAAGTCGAACAACTATTTAGGTTCTGACAGTTATTTAGGTTCTGACAGTTATTTAGGTTCTGACAGCAATGGATGATCTGCCGGCAGTTGACGAGAAATCCACAGCGCCAGCTTATGACGCATATTGGGATCGCTGACTTGATCTTTTGCCAGTGGCTGGATCAGTTTATCTTTTACCAAGACTTTGTAGACAAACTCAACTTTGAGCTTAACCGAGTCCTGGGCTTCAACTTCACCATAGGCTCGCTTCTTGGCGTAGACAGCACCGACTTGAAGGGCTTTTTTAACCAATCCATCTTCGTTAGCAATCTTGTTCATCAGGCCGATCCTCTGTTGTCTGTTGCTCTTAAACTACTGCTACTAATCTACTGCCATTAATCAAAAATCTATTGCTGTTAATCCACGAAGCTTCGCGCATTTCTAAAGATACGCATCCAGCCGCTATCTTCGCCCCAATCATCTGGGTGCCATGAATTTAGCACGGTGCGGAACACTCGTTCGGGGTGGGGCATCATAAGTGTTGCGCGGCCGTCGGCGCTGGTTACGCCGGTGATACCGTCGGGAGAACCATTGGGGTTGGCCGGGTAACGAGACGCTACTGTTAAGTCATTTTCTAAAAAGCGCATGGCAATTTGATTGCTCTGCTGCAACTGCTTCAAAGCCTCTGGGCTGGCAAATTCTGCGCGCCCTTCTCCGTGGGAAATAGCAATGGGCATATGGGTGCCTGCCATACCTTTGAGGAAAATAGACTGGGACTCTTCAACTCGCACTAAAGAGAAACGCGCTTCAAACTGTTCGGACAGGTTTCTTACGAAACGAGGCCATAGTTCGGCACCGGGAATCAAGGGCTTTAAATTGCTGAGCATCTGACAACCGTTGCACACCCCCAGACTAAAGGTCTCGGGGCGATGGAAAAAGGTCTGAAACTGGTCGCGAATCTGCTCGTTAAACAGTACGGTTTTGGCCCAGCCTTCACCGGCTCCTAAAACATCACCGTAGGAGAATCCACCACAGGCCACCATGCCTGAGACGTCTGCAAGAGAACGACGGCCTGCCAGCAAATCACTCATATGAACATCGACTGCGGTGAAGCCCGCGCGGTCAAATGCCGCCGCCATTTCGAGATGACTGTTAACACCCTGTTCGCGAACAATTGCGACCAGTGGTTTGGCACCGGTATTGATGTAGGGTGCGCTAATGTTTTCGGCGGGATCAAAGGTTAATTTAGCTGAAAGCCCATTATCGGCGCGGGAGATACGATCAAATTCTTCACGGACGCAGTCAGCGTTATCACGCAGTGACGCGACCTGATAGGACGTCTCACTCCAGGAGCGCTGCAAGTTGGCGCGGCTCTGGCTGAATAAAACTTTATTGCCCTGTTTGATTTCTAGCTCGTCACGCTCGTTCAATGTGCCCAGTGCAAAAACAGCAACACCAGCAGCGGAAAAGCGCTGACGGATAGTCTCAGCCTGCTCTCTACGAACCTGAACAACGGCACCCAGCTCTTCATTAAATAGTGCAGCCATACAGCTGTCATCTGCAGAGACTAACGTATCTAGAGAAACGCTGACACCCACATGGCCGGCAAAACTCATCTCGGCCAATGTTGCTAATAGTCCACCATCAGATCGGTCGTGATAGGCAAGAATATCGCCCTGCTCTAACGACGCCTGCATGGCATCAAAAAAGCCCTTTAGCGCTTCAGGGTCATCTACATCTGGTGCTGTGTCGCCAAACTCGGAGAATACCTGGGCCAAAATAGAGCCACCCATGCGGTTGGCCCCGGCACCCAAATCGAGCAGTAATAATTCAGTGTCACCTTGGTCGGTACACAGCTGTGGGGTGACTGTTTTACGTACATCCAATACCGGAGAGAACGCTGTAATAATGAGTGACATTGGGGCTGTGACAGACCTGTCTTCGCCCTCTTCCTGCCAAGCTGTCCGCATGGACATGCTGTCCTTACCTACAGGAATGGTAATACCAAGCTTGGGGCATAAATCCATACCCACTGCTTCAACTGTGCGATAGAGCTTTTCGTCTTCGCCCGGAGAGCCCGCTGCACACATCCAGTTTGCCGACAGTTTGATGTCGACAATGCTGCCAATACGAGCTGCGCTGATATTAGTGATCGCTTCGCCAATCGCCATACGCCCTGAAGCTGGGCCATCAATAAGCGCCAGCGGCGTACGCTCGCCCATGGCCATAGCTTCACCAGCATTACTGTCGTAGGTCACCGTGGTGACGGCGCAGTCTGCTACTGGAATCTGCCAGGGCCCGACCATTTGGTCTCGGGCAACCATACCGCCAACAGAGCGATCGCCAATGGTAATGAGAAAGCTTTTGCTGGCTACGGTTGGGTGGCGTAGTACACGGAAAATTGAATCATTAATATCCAAATTTTCCGGATTGAATTCGGTGCCTTTTGTATCTAGCTTAGTTGCCGTGCGATGCATTTTGGGCGCCTTGCCAAACAGTACTGACATGGGCAGGTCTACTGGGTTATTGCCAAAGTGATCGTCAGCAACAGTAATATGTTTCTCTTCAGTCGCCTCGCCCACAATGGCGTAGGGGCAGCGCTCACGCTCACATATCTCGGTAAAACGTGCCACATCAACTGGCAGTATCGCCAGCACATAACGCTCCTGAGCTTCGTTGCACCAGATCTCGACTGGCGACATGCCCGGCTCATCATTGGGTATTTTGCGCAAATCAAAGCGGCCGCCAGTGCCACCATCTTTGACCAACTCGGGCAGGGCATTGGACAGCCCCCCCGCACCCACATCATGGATAAAGGCGATGGGGTTAATATCACCCAACTGCCAACATTGGTCGATCACTTCCTGGCAGCGCCGCTCAATTTCTGGGTTCTGACGCTGGACCGAGGCAAAGTCCAGATCCGCAGAGCTACTACCGGTGGTCATTGAAGAGGCCGCACCACCGCCAAGGCCAATCAACATTGCTGGCCCTCCGAGCACGACTAACTGGGCTCCGGGCTCAAATTCCGACTTATCAACATGGTCTTCACGTATGTTGCCGTAACCACCGGCAATCATAATAGGCTTGTGGTAACCCCGGCGTTCGCCATTAAAATCAACTTCAAAGGCTCTAAAATAGCCACAGATATTGGGGCGGCCAAATTCATTATTAAAGGCGGCGCCACCAATGGGGCCTTCGGTCATGATGTCTAGGGCTGAGACAATACGATCTGGTTTGCCGTAATCCTGCTCCCAAGGCTGTATATAATCGGGAATCTGAAGGTTAGATACCGTGAAACCGACCAAACCCACCTTGGGTTTTGAACCACGGCCCACTGCACCCTCATCGCGGATTTCGCCTCCAGAGCCTGTGCCTGCTCCGGAATAGGGTGATATTGCGGTGGGGTGATTATGAGTTTCCACTTTCATCAGCAAGTGCACTGGCTCCTGACTATAGCCATACACCTTGCTAATAGGATCTGGGTAAAAACGCCCGCCTTCTGTGCCTGCAACTACTGCTGCATTATCAGAATAAGCTGAGAGCACGTTTTCGCCGCCGACATTATTAGTGTGGCGAATCATGCCAAACAGAGAATTGGACTGATCAACGCCATCAATGGTCCAACTGGCGTTAAAAATTTTGTGACGGCAGTGCTCCGAGTTAGCCTGAGCAAACATCATTAGCTCTGCGTCTGAAGGGTTGCGCTCTAGCTCTTCAAAGCTGGCATCCAAATACTCAATTTCATCGGTGGCAAGGGCCAACCCCAGCTCGACATTTGCCAGCTGCAGCGCGCCAACACCCCCAGCCAGAATATCGACTTCGGTTAATGTGGTTGGCTGATGATGGGTAAACAGCGCCTCGGCCTGCTGTAGATCCGTCATCACCGTCTCTACCATGCGATCCCTCAGCAACTCACCCAGTAATTCCAGCTGCTTTTCGTTTAGAGTTTCGTCAGCAGTAATGTAATAGGCAATGCCCCGCTCAACCCGAAATATTGTCTCGAGCCCACAGTTATGGGCAATATCTGTTGCCTTGCTCGACCAGGGCGAAATCGTGCCTGGCCGCGGAACCACTAACAATAATTGGCCATCAGTATTTTGCTGCGCTTCACTGGGACCGTAGGTCAGCAGTGCTTTCAATGTCTGACTATCAGCCTCTGACAGAACTTCACTAGCCTCAGCAAAATGCACATATTCGGCGGCTACTGCGGTAACAGTAGAAACAGTTTTTTGCAGGTTGGAGAGTAGTTTTCGACGTCGAAAGGCGGAAAGAGAAGGTGCACCGCTGAGGATTATCATCAAGGCTGGTCTCAAAAATCATCATTAGGGAAAGCACGCTATTCTATCGGAAAAAACCCTCCACGGGCAGATAGAATTGGGGAAACCATGTACAATTACCGCCTAGCGAATAGTAGCCTTCATAAAGCCTGACTTAGAGCATTAAGAGGTAGCCAAAAAATAATGCGGGAACTGTCCAACAGAGCAAGAAAATTACGCAATCGGATCATTTTGGTCCTTTTTCTGCTCCCGTTTATCTCGCTAATATCAACCAGCGGTCATCTCGATGATCTCGCCAAAATCAAAGCCAAGGGTCAGCTAATCATGCTGACACTACAGGGCCCAACTACCTATTTTGAAGACGGCCATGGTAAAAATGGCTTTGAATATCTGCTGGCAAAAGCCTTTGCCGATAGCCTAGGTGTTGAGCTGGTGGTAAAAACCAAGTCGACCCTGCGCACACTCATTTATTCTGTCGGCGGCCCCCAGGGAGACTTCGCCGCCGCCAATCTGGTCAAAACCGTAGAGCGTGACCGTTCGCTAGTCTTTGCGACGCCCTACCTCGAAGTCACCCAACAACTTATTTATCGCCGCGGCAGTAAGCGCCCCAAATCACTGGACGAGCTTGATGGCGAACTTGTAGTGGTGGCCGATTCGTCCCACAGTGAGCAACTGCAAAAACTCAAAATCAAACAACCCGAGCTGACTTGGCGTGAACAAGACAACGCCGAAATGAATGACCTTATTCGCAAGGTTCATGAAGGCGACATTGCCTATAGCGTGGTGGATTCTATTGCCTACTTGGTTAGCCGACATATCTATCCAAAAGCTCGCAGGGCCTTGGATATTTCTGAGCCACAGCCTATTGCATGGGCTTTCCCGAGCCATAATGACGGCACCTTACTGGTCGCCGCCAATGCCTTTCTTCAAGACTATATGGCATCGGGTAAACTCGAATCTATGACTAGCCAACTAATGGCCCAAGCCGACAACTTTTCAGTATCAAACTCCCAGCGCCTAGGCAGGCTAGTCGCTAATCGGCTGCCTAAATATGAGCCCTTATTTCGTGAAACCGCTGCCGAGTTTGGTATGGACTGGCAGCTACTCGCCGCCGTGGCCTATCAGGAATCCCATTGGAACCCAAAGGCTAGGTCGCCCACCGGGGTTCGTGGGTTGATGATGCTGACCCTGGATACAGCCAGAGAGATGAAAGTCACCAACAGGCTTGATGCCGCTCAAAGCCTGCGTGGCGGCGCGGCTTATTTTCTTAAGTTAAAGGCGCGGCTACCCAAGCGCATTGCCGACCCCGACCGCACGCTGATGGCACTGGCTGCCTACAATGTTGGCTTTGGTCATTTAGAAGATGCGCGGATTTTGGCAGTACGCAATGGTAAGAGCCCTGATATCTGGGCCAATGTTCGTCAGCAGCTGCCTCGCCTGAGTAAAAAGGAATTTTACTCAACCCTTAAACACGGTTATGCCCGAGGTAATGAGCCAGTGCTCTATGTGGACAATATTCAATACTATAAAACCTATCTGCAGCTCCACTCACTCTCTCAGCAGGGCTACGAGCCAGAATCAGAAGAGCAAAATGATGCTCTAGATTGGGAGCTGATCAGGCTACCCACCATATAGCCCCAATATGGCTCTCAAATATAGCCCGTAAATATAGCCCGTAAATATAGCTCTCAGCTAGGCCTTTGATGGTGCCCTAAATTGTGCCCTTAAGTTTGCTCTTAACTGTATGCTAGATTTATTTACTGCGTTTGCGCCGAAAAAACTCACTCATCATATCGCCACATTCCTGCTCTAGCAGCCCACCCTGCCATGCGATTGAATGGTTAAAATGATTGTTGTCCATAAGCTGAAGTTGACTGGTTAGCGCGCCAGCACGGGGTTCTTTAGCACCAAAAATAACCCGCTGAACCCTTGCGTGGATCATGGCACCCACGCACATGGTGCAGGGCTCAATACTGACATACAGATCACAGCCGGTTAGACGGTAGTTATTAATGTTAGCGGCGGCATCGCGCAGCGCCACGATCTCTGCATGGGCCGTAGGGTCGCAACCAGAAATAGGCTGATTATAGCCCTCACCAATAACCTCGCCATCTCTCACCACCAAAGCACCAACCGGCACCTCACCGGCCATGCCAGCCTGTGCAGCTAGCTCCAG
>Ga0307997_10000421_pt1 | contig 19321 bp, 15 predicted proteins | sample Davwhametageno36_FD_203165 | JGI IMG/M metagenome (GOLD analysis project Ga0307997, IMG submission 203165) | Marine microbial communities from Davis Island wharf, Antarctic Ocean - #36 | ecosystem: Environmental > Aquatic > Marine > Unclassified | place: Antarctic Ocean: Davis Island wharf... | reverse complement strand
GTATATTCATCTCGCCAACCAGTTTAGAATCGCTCGCCATGTCACATCAACCATCATTTGAATCTCAGATTTTACAGCATTGCTACGGTACTGACCGAGCAAAGTTGCTGCAGCTGTTAAAAAAAACGCGACGTTTTAAAAATGACGACAAACTTAGGCAAACCCTAACGTCGTCCATATTAGCCTCAGCTGAAACAGTGACCCGTCGCCAGCAACAAAGGCCCAAATCACAACTCGATCAAAGTCTGCCTTTTTACGACCATCAACAAGAGCTAGCTGAAGCCATTGCTGCCAATCAAGTAACCATAGTGTGTGGTGAAACTGGCTCGGGTAAAACCACTCAGTTACCGCAGCTTTGTATCGACCTTGGCTTAGCTGACTATGGCATGATCGGTCACACTCAGCCACGCCGAATCGCAGCTCAAAGTGTTTGTAATCGAATCGCTGAAGAGCTTAAAAGCGATGTTGGTGCTGCCGTTGGTTACAAAATTAGGTTTGGTGACCATACCAGTAGTAAAGGTTATATCAAATTAATGACCGACGGTATTTTGCTCGCTGAAGTACAAAATGATCGACTGCTTAACCAATATTCGACGATCATCATCGATGAAGCGCATGAACGCAGTTTGAACATTGATTTGCTGCTGGGTTACATTAAGCTGATACTGCCCAAACGGCCCGATCTGAAGGTCATTGTGACTTCAGCTACAATTGATCCAGAGCGTTTTTCGAACTATTTTAATCAGGCGCCAATACTCAATATCAGTGGTCGTACCTTTCCCGTTGAGATGCGTTATCGTGCCCCCGCTCAGGATGATCGAGACTATAATCAGGCGTTGGTCGAGGCAGTAGAAGAACTGACGTTGGCTGGTAAGGAAGATATATTGGTTTTCTTCTCAGGTGAGCGTCAAATTCGAGAGGCGGCTGATAAGCTATCAAAAATATTTCATAAAGACTACGACATACTGCCACTCTACTCGCGGCTGAGTCAGGGTGATCAACAGCGCATTTTTCAGCGCCATACTAAAAAGCGTATCGTGCTCGCTACCAATGTTGCCGAAACATCATTAACCGTGCCTGGCATTCGTTACGTGATTGATACTGGTTTAGCTCGGCTGTCGCGCTACTCGTGGCGGTCACGTATTCAACGGTTGCCGATAGAGAAGATATCGCAGGCCTCAGCTAATCAGCGCAGTGGTCGCTGTGGGCGCACCGCACCGGGCATTTGTATTCGGCTTTATGACGAAGAAGATTTTGATTCTCGGCCTGAATTTACTGAACCCGAGATCCTGAGGACGAATCTGGCCTCGGTTATCTTACAAATGGACGGGCTCAATTTAAGCACGATTAACGCGTTTGATTTTGTTGAAAGTCCTGACAGCCGTTTAATCAATGATGGCTATCGCTTGTTATTTGAGCTACAGGCTACCGATAAAGACGATCGAATTCTAAAGCTGGGCCGAGAAATAGCCTCATTACCCGTCGATCCGAGGCTTGCTGCCATGCTTATTCGTGGGCAGCAATTAAACTGTCTGAGTGAAACATTAGTGATCGTGAGTGCTTTATCAATCCAAGATCCGCGTGATTCGAGTGCCGAAAACCGACAGGCGGCACAGCAAAAACATGCTGTTTGGCAGGATGAGCATTCCGATTTTTTATTCTGGATTAATCTCTGGGCTGAGTTAAAACAGCAACAGATTGACCTGTCGCGAAACCAGTTTTCTAAATGGTGTAAAAAACAGTTTCTGTCCTACCCAAAAATTCGAGAATGGCAGGATATCCACTCTCAGCTGAAACAACAGTTGAAGCGTCAATTTGAACAAGGAAAGAATCAGTTTAACAACACTGAAGCAGACCCTGATTCAATTCATCGGGCAATATTTGCGGGCATTCCAAGTCATATCGCTAGTTTTGATGGTACCGATACGGCTAAAAAACAATTTCAGGCAACCCGCGATCGTCAATTGCTTATTTTTCCTGGATCGGGTCTTGTACGCAAAACGCCAAAATGGATTATGGCCTTTGCCCTAATCGAGACAACTCGTTTATTTGCGCATGGTGTTGCTCGCTTTAATACGCAATGGGCGATGCAGGATGCAGTTCATTTACATCAATATGAGCACTATGATCCTCATTGGCAAGCCCGTCAGGGTCGAGTAGCGGCGTTTCGTAATACACGAATTTATGGATTGCTGATCGAAGGTGGCAAGCGAGTTAACTTTGCCACAGTTGACCCCGTACAAGCGCGTGAGTTATTCATTTTGAGAGCACTGGTAGAAGGAGACTACCGCACCAACAATCCGGTGATTCGGGCTAATCGACAACTGATTGACCATTATCAAAAGCAAGAAGACAAGCATCGTCGTCGGGATATTTTAATTAGTGATCAGCAGTTGTTTCAATTTTATGATCATCAGTTACCGCTAAAAACTGTTGATGGACCGAGCTTTGAAGCTTGGTTTAAGCTCCAATCCAAGGACATCACTGGCGCATTGTTACTGACCGAAGACAGTTTGGTAGAGCAGGTTATCGAAGAAGATGATGGTACCGGCTTCCCAACTGAATTAAACGTGCGCAATCAGGTGCTTCAGCTTGACTATGTGTTTGACCCTGCTAGTGAGTTTGATGGCGTTACCGTGCGCATACCGTTAGTGCTACTCAATCAGTTTCAATCGAGTGATTTTGACTGGTTAGTGCCAGGATTATTAAAGCAAAAAATTGAAGCACTATTGCGCAGTCTACCTAGACTCATTCGTAAAAACTTTATTCCCGTTAGTGACTTTGCCAGTGCCTGCTTTGCGCGGTTGGACGACCCTGACGGCAGAGGTAACTTATACCAAACATTACAAGAATCACTGCAACGCATGACTGGCGTTTTAGTTAAACAGTCAGATTGGCAGTTTCATCAGCTTGATTCACACTTTAAAATGCACTATTGGCTGGAAGACTGTGGTGATAGCTTGGAGCAATCACATAGCCTTGAAGCATTGCAGGAAAAATTTGGTAACCGAGCAAACCAACACTTTGAACAGCAGGTTCAGCACGACGAAACCCTTACTCAAACGGGTTTAACTAATTGGGATTTTGGTGATTGGAGACCCACAGTAGAAATACAGCAAAAAGACACAACCAATCAAGGCCAAGTTATTTACAGCTACCCAGCATTAGTCGATTATGAAGATTCGGTTGCCATTGAACTGTATGAAACCTCCAGTGATGCAGCGTTTTACCATGCGACAGGTATTGCTAGGCTAATTTATTTACAGTTATTCCCGACCATAAAATACCTGCGAAAAAACCTACCTAAAATCAACCAAAGTGCGCTGATGTATAGTGCGATAGCGAGTCAATCAGAGCTCATTGAAGACTTAATTCTAGCGAGTATTTTTGATTGCTTTCTGAATAGCCAATTACCCAATAGCGATCAAAGTTTTGCGGATTGTCTGGCGCAAAACCAAAATCAATTTATTGATCACGCCAATCAATTAGCTGAATTAACCCATCAGGTCCTAACCCAGTACCGAGCTGCTATGAGTGCCATTGCTAGCGCATCGTTACCTGCCAGCCACCAGGCTGACATGACCGAACAATGCGAGAACCTTATCTATGATGGTTTTTTACGTGACTTAAAAATCCAAAATCTAACTCGTCTGTCAGCCTACTTTCAAGCGATACAAAAGCGAATTACTAACTTTAAGATGGGTTCAAATCGAATCGAAGAAGGCCATTTATTGATTCGAAAATTCTGGGCTGTGTATCTCCAGTTCAGCGCCAGCGAATCACCATTAGAGCCTGTCGATGTCGCTAAAATAGATCAGCTGCGCTGGATGATAGAAGAATTCAGAATAACGAGCTTTGCTCAACCGATGAAAACAAAAATGCCCGTATCGGAGAAAAAAATCCAGACACTCATTACATCAATCAAGGTGCCTAGCATGTCTAGGTGATGTTAGACTCATCTTTAAGCGCCGTTAAGTTAAAACGTACGGCAGATTAGCGTTAGAAAAGACTCTGCATTAAGGCAACAGCCATGAACCAAAAACCATGAATAAGTGTGACACACCTCAAATCCCACTAGTTTCTTATGACGACGCATTAAACTCATTACTGAGCCAAGTTTCAGCCACGCAAGCGGTAGAAAACAAACCGTTACTCGAAACCTTAAGCCGAATTTTGGCGCAATCAATTCAATCGACTATCAACGTGCCACCTGCAGATAACTCAGCAATGGATGGCTATGCGATAAACACCGGAGATGTCGCTCCAGCAGGAACAACCAGACTAACCGTATCGCAACGAATTGCAGCGGGTGAGACGGGCAAAGCACTCGAGTCAGGTACTGCCGCTAGAATATTTACGGGTGCACCCATTCCAAAGGGGGCCAATGCGGTCATTATGCAAGAGCAAGTCGAAGCCATAGCTGGTGTCATCGAATTTAAGGTTCGGCCAACCGAACAGCAAAATATACGACTAGCCGGTAACGATATAAAGGTCGACGACAATATTTTAGATCAGGGTTGTCTTTTACGACCTCAGGCACTCGGACTGGCTGCTTCTGTCGGCTTACAGTCATTACCGGTATACCAAAAAATCCGAGTGGGTATATTTTTCACGGGTGATGAACTGGTCGAACCAGGTCAAACATTAGCACCGGGTAAAATTTATGATTCAAACCGCTATACATTGCACGGCATGCTCCAGAAGCTGGGTTGTGAGATAGTCGATTTAGGCTTAGTTGGCGATACACTTGAGGCGACCAAAGCAGCCATGCTCGAAGCCACTGACAAAGCTGACTTGGTGGTAACCTGCGGTGGTGTTTCGGTAGGTGAAGAAGACCATGTGCGAATTGCGCTTGAACAATTAGGTGATTTGCACTTATGGCGATTGGCAATTAAACCGGGGAAGCCCTTAGCCTTTGGTAAAATAAATCAAACTCCCTTTATTGGCCTACCGGGAAATCCTGTCTCAGTATTCGCCACTTTTATGCTATTTGTTAGCCCGGTTATAAAAACAATGCAAGGTAGGCATTGGCAAAAGCCGACTGCAATACCAGTCACTGCTGGGTTCGATTGGCCTAAACCAGATAGTAGGCGTGAGTTTTTACGTGCGCGACTGGAGCAGGACGACAGTCTTGGTCTCGTGGCTCGTATCTACCCCAATCAAGATTCTGGCGTTTTAACATCCACTGACTGGGCACATGGCTTCGTTGAAATAGGTGAAGGTGCCACCACTAAAATAGGTGACAAGGTTGACTACCTGCCGTTCTCTGAGTTTCTTGACTAAACTTCGGGCATCTCTAAAAATGCACCCCAAAGCAAAGGGTTATAGGGCAACTACATGATTATTCAAGTACAACAAGAAGACTTTGATGTGAGTGACATTAATCGCCAATTATTAGGCGATCGGACAAATATAGGTGCTATCACTAGTTTTATCGGTCTCGTGCGTGACTTACCCAGCAGCCGACTTCAGCAGATGACGTTGGAACATTATCCAGGCATGACTGAAAAATCATTAGAAGCCATCGTCGAACAAGCTAGTCAGCGTTGGGAAGTTGAAAACTGCGCCATCATTCATCGGGTTGGTAGTCTAAAACCAGCCGATCAAATTGTGCTGGTTAGCGTCCTATCTGCGCACCGAAAAGACGCCTTTTTAGCCTGTGAATTTATTATGGATTATCTCAAAACAGATGCCCCATTCTGGAAGAAAGAAGTGGATGAGCATGGTGAAAAATGGGTCGAAGCGAAAACCAGTGACGCCGAGGCACGAGGTGAATGGTAACGGCTAGCGAATGAGTTATGTCCCCAATTTTAAAGCGATGGCATATAAACTTTGTTAGATTGATTTCAACGGTGTTTTGGTATAAAACTATCCTGTGAACATTAGCGCAGCCAATATTAGTCCAATCGTCCGTCTTCCGGCGGCGAATGATGAACAACGTCAAGCATTTGAGCGTGGTCGCAGTCAAAATGATCTTGTTGATACCCAGCGAACACGACAGGACTCAAGCGAATATGTGTTTCGTGGCGAAATTTTAGAGTCTGTACAAAACGAAAAACGCTATAACCCTCAGTTTAATCAGCAAATTGATCCTCAAAACCGAGAAGCCATTTTCATTTATCAAACTACCAGCGTTTCGCGCACTGAAACAGAATCACTTGGACGTATGATTGATCGTTTTATTTAGTCCCCAATACGCCAAAACGATTTAAAAAAGGGAGCTAACCCATTATTCGGTTATAGCGCCTACAACTGCTAATCTAATAGGCTTAGTAGTTTCCAATGTATCTGTTTAGCCACTTCGTCCTCGTTCAAATTATCCATCTACTAAAGTTTCGTTCGAAATTCTAAACAGATTTTGTCTCTTCGGGCAATAACCGCTGAAAAAATCCTGATACAATCACTGACTAATTGTTACAGCGGCAGCACATAACTAATGGACGTATCTTACCTGCTTGATTCTCTCAACGATCGCCAGCGCGAAGCCGTCAGTGCTGACCCTGGTTCAATCTTGGTATTAGCGGGTGCTGGTAGTGGAAAGACGCGCGTTTTAACGCATCGAATTGCGTGGGTTTGCCAAGTGAATGGGTTATCGCCCTTTAGCCTTCTAGCCGTCACCTTTACTAATAAGGCCGCCAAAGAAATGCGTTCACGAGTTGAAGAGCTACTGGGGATTTCGGCAGGCGCGATGTGGGTCGGTACTTTTCATGGTTTGGCGCATAGAATGTTACGGGCTCACTGGGAAACAGCTAAATTGCCCCAAACATTTCAGATACTCGATAGTGATGACCAACTGCGTATGGTGAAACGAGTGGTGCGCCAACTCGATCTTGATGAAGCCAACTGGCCACCAAAACAGGCACAATGGTTTATTAACCAAAATAAGGATGAAGGGTTACGTCCGCAAAGCATTGATGCGGGAAACGATCATATCCAGCGTCAGATGCTTGAGATCTATCGCCTTTATGAAGAGCTATGCCAGCGCGCAGGTGTGGTCGATTTTGCTGAGCTATTACTGCGGGCACTAGAACTCATTCGCGACAACGATGACTTACGTAGTCACTATCAAAAACGCTTTCAACACATACTAGTCGATGAATTTCAGGATACGAATGCGATTCAATATGCTTGGATACGCTTGATGGCAGGCGCCAATACACCGGCTTTTGTAGTGGGTGATGACGATCAGTCAATTTATGGCTGGCGAGGTGCTCGTATTGAGAATATCCAACATTTCGAAAAAGATTTTGGTGGTGCCAGAGTCATAAAGTTAGAGCAAAACTATCGCTCAACCGGCACTATTTTGAAGGCGGCCAATGCCCTCATCGACAATAATCGAGGTCGCTTAGGCAAAGACCTGTGGACTGAAAGTGCTGATGGCGATCCCATCATGCTTTACTCTGCCTATAACGAAAAAGATGAGGCTCGTTTTGTCATCGACCGTATTCAGAGTTGGGTTGATGAGGGTCGAAGTCGTAATGAGGTCGCTATATTGTATCGCTCTAACGCTCAGTCGCGTCAGTTCGAGGAAGCACTAGTGACCCGTGGTATGCCCTATCGTGTTTATGGTGGTTTACGCTTTTTTGAACGTGCAGAAATAAAGGATGCCTTAGCCTATTTGCGCATGTTATCCAACCCGATGGCCGATCATGCTTTTGATCGGACTGTCAATCATCCGCCTCGTGGTATCGGTCAAAAATCTATCGATATGATTCGTGAGCAGGCCAAACTACAGTCTCAGTCACTGTGGAATGCAACGCTTGCTTTACTCGAATCGGCACCGCTGACCTCACGAGTACGAACATCGTTGCAGGTTTATGTTGATTTAATAAAAGCCATGCAAGCTGATCTAGAACAGGCAACGCTGGCAGAGAAAATGGAACATTGCATCCAGCACAGTGGACTAAAAGCCCACTTTGAAAAAGACAAGTCGGAGAAGGGGCAGTCGCGTATAGAAAACTTGCAAGAGCTCGTCGGTGCAGGCAAAGGTTTCGAAATTGACGCCGTAATTGAAGATGAAAATATGAGCGTGCTAGATGCGTTCCTGGCGCACGCAGCACTTGAAGCGGGTGAAGCACAAGCTGAGGCTTGGGAGGACTGTGTGCAGTTAATGACGCTGCATTCTGTCAAAGGCTTAGAGTTTCCGCTGGTTTTTCTAGTGGGCATGGAGGAGGGCTTATTCCCACACCAACGCTCAAGCGAAGAACCCGGAAGATTAGAAGAAGAACGTCGCCTTTGTTATGTCGGGATTACCCGAGCGCGTGAGCAATTGGTTGTTTGTAGCGCCGAGATTCGTCGACTATACGGTAAGGAAAATTACAATATGGTGTCTCGATTTATTCGTGAAATCCCTGCCGAATACGTTCAAGAGATAAGGCCTAAGGCGCAGTTTAGCCGCCCAGCCTTTACAGCTCCAACGCATCAATCAACACATAAATTAAGTCATCATCAAACCGAAAAAGATACGGGATTGTTTGTCGGTCAAAATGTAAGCCACGCTAAGTTTGGGAGTGGTGTGGTGTTGAACCTTGAAGGGCAGGGGAGTCAGTCAAGAGTGCAAGTTAATTTCGAACATGCAGGCAGTAAATGGTTGATGGCCAGCATGGCAAACCTCCAATCATTATAAAAATCAATTCTATTAAATAACAATTCAGTGAGAAATAAAATGAGCAAGCAACAAGTTGCCTTTATAGGTTTAGGTGTCATGGGATATCCAATGGCAGGTCATTTGTCTAAAGCTGGTTTTCAAACCAAGGTATACAACCGAACCACGGCAAAGGCTAAACAATGGTGCGAGGATTACGACGGGACATTTGCCGAGACGCCAGCAAAGGCAGTAGAAGGCGCTGATTTTGTCTTTATCTGTGTTGGCAATGATGACGATTTACGATCGGTTGTTTATGGTGTTGACGGTGTTTTGTCGGGCATTAAGCCGGGTGCTATTTTAGTTGACCATACCACTGCCTCGGCCAATGTTGCGCGCGAGATTGGCGAGAAAGCTTCGGTTGCGTTTTTAGATGCGCCCGTATCGGGTGGTCAGGCTGGTGCTGAGAATGGTGTATTAACCGTTATGGCCGGTGGCGATCAGGCCGCTTTTGATAAGGTTAAACCGGTCATAATGAGCTATGCCCGTGCGGTAGAACTACTCGGTGCTGTTGGTGCGGGTCAGCTGACTAAAATGGTGAATCAAATTTGTATCGCAGGGTTGGTTCAAGGCTTGGCTGAAGGCCTAAACTTTGCGCAGAAATCTGGACTGGATGGAGCAAAAGTGGTTGATGTTATATCCAAGGGTGCTGCTGGGTCGTGGCAAATGGAGAATCGCGGTAACACCATGTTGAAAGACGAATTTGAATTTGGTTTTGCTGTCGACTGGATGAGAAAGGACTTAGGTATCTGTATTGAAGAGAGTGAAAAGAATGGCGCAAAAATAGACGTGACTCGTATCGTTAATGACTACTACGGTGAAATACAGGCAATGGGTGGTGGGCGCTGGGATACATCGAGCTTACTCCGACGCCTAACACGTTGATATTGCTGCTGTCAAAAGAGTTATTTTAATCCCCCAAACTGTTTTTACGTGAGGGGGTTGTGGTGGTTCCTAAAAATAAGCTTTCTTAAAACTGCATTAGACAAAGCGCTTTTCAAATCACCAATCTGTTCTGATCTTGCCCTGTGACTTAAATTCAGTATCAATCATTAGTTTGACCGCAATCCTGTTTAGAATATGATAGCCGCTTGTTAACGAGGAATAATTTATGCCACATTTCGCTGCAGGCGTTGTTCAGTTTCAGGAGGACGTCTTTCCTGAGAAAAAGGACTTTTTTCAAAAGCTAAGCCTTGGTCAATCACCAGAAGCGCTTTTTGTCACCTGTTCTGATTCTCGTATAGAAACAGCGATGATTACTCAGACGAATCCTGGAGATTTATTCATCTGCCGAAATGCAGGTAATATAGTGCCACCTCATACCAATCATACGGGCGCCATGACTGCTTCTATCGAGTTTGCTATGTCCGGCCTTAACGTACCCCATATCGTCATTTGTGGCCATACTCAATGTGGTGCCATGAAAGGTGCAATGGAGCAGAGTATATTAGAGGGCATGCCCCATATGAAGGAATGGTTGGGTTATTCTAAAGCAGCAGTCGATATTGCGAATGCACTCAGTCAAGGTAAATCTGAAGATGAGAAAATGATGACGCTGCTTGAGCAGAACGTCATCTTGCAGATGCAGCATTTAAAAACTCATCCGACCGTTGCACTCAAACTGGCAAAACAAGAGCTTGAACTTCATGGTTGGGTCTATGACATAGCATCTGGTGACGTACATGCATATGATGAAAAGCAAAATAAATTTATTCCCGTCAGTGAGCGCTACGCAGATTCGTTTAATGAAGATTCGATGCCGCGGCCTAACGTCGATTAAGCTAAGCTAAATCTATCAGGCCCCTTCGGTAGTCGAAACTATTGGAGGGGCCTTATTAGCAGTGTGACGATTTAATCGATAACCGGCAGCAGATTAGATGCCGCGAAACTCAGTATTAAGTTTAGGTTTCTGATACGGATAGGCTCAGTCCTCCACCGGTTGTTAAGGTTATTTAAAGCCCTCAGTTTTTGCACCTTTGAGGTGCGTCTAGCCCATCATTGGGTATACGTGACTTCTATATTTTTTTTTGGTTTGTTGCTATCTCTCTGATATTTAAAAATAAAATTACATTGATTTGTAATTTACTATTTCTCTTTATGACGCTGTAACAAAGCCGGAGTAAGCTCTCACTTTTAACGTTCAATGTGAGGGTCATCAAGTGTTAGACAATTTAGCCAGGGTCGATAATCTGATCAATGGTTTAGCGCTATTCTGGCTATTGTTTTGTTGGGTCACTTATTCTTTATTTGCGAAAGCAATGGCAAAACGAACGGCTTCATTATCATCACTACTTCATGAATATCGAATTGACTGGATGAAAAGCATGGTCACTCGAGATATCCGCATTGCAGATGCAACAATGTTGGCCAGTCTGGAGCGTAGTGTTAATTTTTTTGCATCGACGACTTTACTTATTTTGGCTGGCTTATTAACGGTGCTGACTCGTTCAGGTGAAGCTTTTACGGCACTAGAGCACTTAGCGTTTGCTAGTGCAAATGGCGCCATACACGTGCAGCTAAAGCTACTCGTAATCATTGCGATATTGGTTTATGCCTTTTTTACTTTTACGTGGTCTATGCGCCAATACAGCTTTTGCAATGTGCTAATGGGTGCCGCAACCAACGTCACCAGCTCTGACGTCAATTCTAGCATTGGCGAAAGCTTCACTTTACAAATGGCTAAAGTGCTTGACCAAGCAGGGCACAGTTATAACTATGGTCTAAGGTCATATTATTTTGCAATGGCCGCCACAACTTGGTTTGTGGATGCTTGGATATTCATGGCAACAGTCACTTTTGTCATTGCTATATTATATCGCAGAGAATTTCATTCTAGACCAGTGCAGGCTATGCGAGAAATTAAGCGGTCCTAATTTATGAACTATTAACTGCCTCTAGCGCCATTATTTCACGGGCATGGTGGAGCTTTTTATAGCTTTCTATAAGCCGAAGGTGTTTGTCTAAACCTTCTAGTGACATACTGGTTTTGGTCAGGCCAAAGAACCTAATCTGACCTGTTACTGAACCAACAACATTGACCATTGCTGCTTTACCAAACATCTTATTTAGGTTGCTGATAAAGTCTTCAAGTTCAATTTCTTGATCCAGAGTAATCTCTAGAACTGTGTGAACCGCTTGATAAAATAAACCACGCTCGACAGTATTATCATTGAATTGCAAAAACTCGCCTACCAACTCATAGGCCTCTTCTAGTTCGTTCAAAGCTAGGTTGATGAGGATTTTCAGCTCTAAAATCGTCATTTGTCCCCACACGGTATTTTCATCAAACTCGATACCAATCAGAGTTCGAATGTCGGTATAGTTGTCTAGCTGGCTTTCGTCCAAACGGGCTAATAAATTGGCTAACAATTCATCGTTCAAAACATGTAAATTTAGGATGTCTTCACGGTAAGCTAGCGCTTTGTTAGTGTTGTCCCAAATCAAATCTTCTACTGGATACACTTCAGAATAGTTAGGAACAAGAATTCGGCAGGCTGTAGCACCCAAATTATCAAACACGGCAATATAAGCTTCTTTACCTAGGTCTTTCAATATAGTGAATAAGTGGTCGCTCTCTTCTTCGCTAGTGCCGGAAAAGCCCCACTCGCAGAATTCATAATCCTGTTTAGCACTAAAGAAATGCCAAGAAATTAAACCGGTTGAATCAATAAAATGTTCTATAAAGTTCTCTGGTTCAGTAATGGCTAAGCTATTAAAGGTCGGCCTAGGAACATCATTGAGGCCTTCAAAACTTCGACCTTGCAATAGCTCGGTTAAGCTTCGTTCCAGTGCAACTTCAAAATTTGGATGCGCACCGAATGACGCAAACACACCACCCGTTCTGGGGTTCATGAGCGTTACGCACATCACTGGAAATTGACCGCCTAGAGAGGCATCTTTAACTAATACGGGAAAGCCCTGGGCTTCTAATGCTTGAATGCCCAGCAAAATATTGGGATATTTTTCTAGTACTGCCATCGGCACATCGGGCAGCGCTATTTCACCTTCTATAATTTGTCTCTTTACCGCCCGTTCAAAGATTTCAGAGAGGCATTGAACCTGAGCTTCATGCAGATTGTTGCCTGCACTCATACCGTTACTTAAAAACAGGTTCTCAATCAAATTCGATGGAAAATAGACCGTTTCACCATCCGAATGACGACTATAAGGAATAGCGCAGATTCCACGTTCGACCATGCCCGAATTGGTGTCAATCAAATGTGAGCCAAGCAATTCATCATCGGGGTTATAGACTGTTAAGCAGTAGTCATCGAGAATGCCTTGTGGAAGCGCATCATTGGCTTCCAAGGAAAACCATTTTTCGTTTGGGTAATGGACAAATTTACGATTAGAAACGTCTTGACCAAAGTACTGATCGTTATAAAAGAAATTGCAATTAAGGCGCTCTATAAACTCACCTAAGGCTGAACAAAGCGCACTTTCTTTTGTGCTCCCTTTGCCATTCGTAAAGCACATAGGTGACGCGGCATCACGAATATGCAGAGACCAAACATTAGGCACAATATTGCGCCAAGATGAAATTTCTATTTTCATCCCAAGCTTGGCAAGAATTGCGGTCATATTTGAAATGGTTTTTTCCAAGGGTAAATCCTTTCCAAGAATCAACGTACTGGAATCATCCGATTGCGTCATGAGCATGGCCTGCGAATCTTGTTCGAGGCTTGCTATCGATTCAATCGTGAATTCGGGACCTTCTTGGACTACCTTCTTGACAGTGCAGCGGTCGATTGATCTAAGGATACCTTGGCGATCTTTTTCTGAAATGGTTTCTGGAAGTTCAACTTTAATCTGAAAAATTTGGTTGTATCGATTTTCAGGGTCAACAATATTGTTTTGTGATAAACGGATATCGTCAGAAGGAATGTTACGAGATAAACAGTATAGGCGGACAAAGTAAGCAGCACAGAGCGCAGATGACGCGAGGAAATAATCAAACGGGCCTGGTGCTGAACCGTCGCCCTTATAACGAATGGGTTGATCAGCAATGACACTAAAGTCATCAAACTTTGCTTCAAGCCTGAGGTTTTCGAGGAAATTAACTTTGATTTCCATTAGGTATATTCCGGAGTTTCTGCTTGAGGCAGTAGGTTGCAAATTGTCTGACGGATAAAAATGAAAAACGTCATCTATTTTTAAGCGTATCACTTGGTCTAATTTTAGCCATTCAGACATTAAATGGTTAGGTCTTTCTAAACCATAATAATAAATATGATGCGGAAAGACCTAACTATTTTACTGGATCTTGTTTGAACTAAAGTTGAATACAGGGGTATTAATAAACTTGGCTTAGGAGCGGTAAGCTGTTTTTCTTGTTCCTAAATACGGTCAGCCTTAAAAACCCAAATTTCGGCTTATAACTTCTGCTGATGTAATAATACGCTTTGTCCGATGAAGTTCTGCGTGCTTTTCTTCTTCGGTATACCCTGCTGGCTCGCCGGTTCCTGTGCTAACAAACCAAGAGTTTTCGGGTTTACGATCACCCAAGAATTTCTTGAGGGCTGGCGGGGTAATGCCTAACGCTTTCGCTGCCGCATTGTAGGTACAACGGGTCTTAACTTCATTCAGGTAATCAACTACTTGAGTAACTTTATCCTGCACCTATATTATCCTCATAAAAATTATGTATCATTTTAAGAATCGGACAACTAAAAAAAACAAAGAGACCTTGCACTAAACATGCAATTGCAACTGAGTCCTAAAAGTTTAAACCGAGCAACAGGTATCATAACTCACAGCAAAGCCTAGACCAACTGACTCTCGCGTAAAATAACGACTTTAATAGGTCTTTGGGGCACGATATTGCCATTTTTTAGAGATATACACAGCTTTTTCATCTTTGATAATTAATTACTAAGCAGTAATCAGGATCATTATGCATCGCCCAACAGGCAATTTGCCGTTGTTTTGGTGACTGTTCCGATTGATCCATTACCGATTAACTCATCATTGATTTTGGTGGCTGCCATAATGTCACCTGCGGTACTGGTTTCAAATACTTCATCGGCCGTGCGCGTATTCGCTGGATAAATATTAGTTTATGTCACTTTATAGTCGCTCTCAATTGTGAGCGTTATCGTTTTTTCGAGTTATTCCCTCCAATACACTGGTGATAGTTGTTGTTAACAAGCCATCTTTGACACAAAAATATATTAAAATCTGGACCTTCGGTAATGTTCCTCTGCGAGTCCACGACGACGAAGGACTCTGCTCCTCGCTCATATGCCTCAAACTGGCCCATGACTAGATCAAGCCATTAGTGATTTTTAATGGCAGGATCAATTGACTCATCAGGTATACGCTGGTGGTCACTAACTATTAGATGAAGTCCTTTGTCGCTTGGCATTATCAAAGCAATAAGTTGCATCGGAGTGTAAAAATCCCCAGTCTAATAGAGATGTTTTTGCTTCTGAAAATAGGCACGACTTTTTTATCTATTACAGCAACACCCTTTGAATAAACGGGCAGTTTTATTCTTAAAAAAAGGAAAAGTCACACAATTAATCATACGGTGCTATCCAGTAAAAATAATAGGAACATTACGGTGCGGTCTAATTATGCTGATTGCACCAGTGCTGTTTCGTCTTGAATGGGTAGGAAATTACACGGTTGAATTCAAACCTGAGTCTAGAAAGGGAGCGGAAATTATTAATTTATTAGATTAAAATATGAAAAAGGATTCGTTAACCCTAAATTAAGTACGCCTCTATAACCTAAACGGTACACTAGGGAAGACTCATCTAAAGACTAGAATTATCTGTATGTATACTTCGAGATTTTCAAAAACACCCCTTGGTGTTTTTCCTACGCCAGTGACTCAGTTGGGTCGACTAAGCGATCAGCTTGACGGGCCAAGGATATTCATTAAGCGCGATGACCTCACGGGTCTAGCACTTGGTGGCAACAAGACTAGAAAATTAGAAACCATTCTTGGCGATGCCCTAGCACAGGGTTGCGATACAATCATTACTGCTGGGGCAGCACAATCAAACCATTGTCGTCAAACCGCTGCCGCCGCTGCAAAACTCAATTTGGAGTGCCATTTAATTTTGGGAGGTGAGCAGCCAGAAAAAATTACGGGCAATCTTTTGCTCGATAAGATTTTTGGTTGTCATATTCACTGGGGCGGTGCAAATCGAAAAGGAGAGGATATCCCTGAACTAGTTGAGCAATTAATAGCACTGGGGAAAAAACCTTATATCGTTCCTTATGGTGGGTCGAACGAGTTAGGTGCCATTGCGTTCATCGATGCATTAGAGGAATTGCTCAATCAAACGGATGAAGCTTTTACTCATATTGTATTTGCATCTAGCTCTGGTGGTACACACGCTGGTCTAATGCTAGGAAAGTATATATTCAAAAAAGATTTTGAATTGGTTGGTATCAGCATTGATAAAGACGAAATTGATGATAAGGCGTTGGATCAACATATCATCAGCCTCGCCAACAAAGCTGCAAAATTAATCGGCTTAAAAACATCGTTTTCTGACAAAGACTTAACCCTTAATACCGACTATATTGGCGAGGGCTACGGTATGGTTGGTGCACTAGAAAATGAAGCAATAAAACTAACCGCACAACTAGAAGGGATACTGTTAGATCCCGTTTATACTGGCCGTGCGATGGGTGGCTTAATTAACATGATCCGTACTGGGCAACTGGGCAAAGAGGCCAATGTATTGTTCTGGCATACGGGTGGAGCACCGGCTTTGTTTGCTTATTCAGATGCACTAGATTTTTAGCTGTCTCTATAATTAACCGCTAATTAATGATTTTATTATGACTGAACTGGGTAAGTTTATTGCCGTAACTGAAGCCGATTTTGATTTGGTGTATTCTGTTTACATGGACGACTCTATTAATCCATTCATGAGTTTTGAAAAAATTTCCAAACAAGAATTTCAGACATGCTTTGACTTAATAGCCAAGCGAGATGAGTTTGTTTTTTATGAAGAAAGTGGTGTTAAAGTCGGAGTCTTTTCACTGACCTATGGCCAGTGGCGTAAACAGCATGTCGCCACCATTGGGTCATTGGCTATCTTTCCAGAGCACCAAGGAAAAGGCATTGCGTACCGGATGATAGAAATGGTTTTTGAGCATTTAAGGGCGCTCGATATTAAACGTTTTGAACTAATTGTGGAGAGCGACAATCCTAAAGCCATTCACCTATATAAAAAGCTGGGATTCGAAATAGAAGGCACTTTAAGAGCCTATTTGAAACGTCATAATGACGAGGTTCCAGTTGACGATTACGTGATGTCGATCTTACTGTAGAAAGACCTCTAGTGACTCAACGGCTTTAGCCTAAAACAATCAGGATAAAAAAGTGGAACAAACCCGTTCAACTAATAACAGCTTCGGCAATAAAGATTTTTCTTATATAGCTGCAGGGCAAATAGGTGGTATTCAGCAACTAGTCACCTGTTTCTACACGGTTATGAATGAGCTACCAGAAGCCGCTCACATTCGTGATATGCACCCATCTGACTTAACTACTTCAATCGACAAACTATCTTGCTTTTTATCTGGTTGGCTCGGTGGGCCAAGACTCTATGCAGAGAAATACGGCGCATTTGGTATGCCGCAGGTACATAAGCACTTAAAGGTCACAACCGTAGAACGTGATGCGTGGTTATTGTGTATGTTCCATGCACTTGAACAGCAGCCTTCTTATACACAAGCGTTTAAAAAGTATATGCTCCAGCAGCTTGCGATACCGGCGGAGAGAATCCGTTTAACCTGTGTAGGTAGTTAATAGCTGGCCTAGGTTTTGTTCAGTTGAACGCTAAAATATTGAACGACAATCCAAAGGCGTTAGAAGTCAAATTGAGGATAGGTTAAGCCTAATCAGAACCCGCTCTGGCATAAAACTAGTCTTATCCCTAGTCAGATGAAGACCTAATCGAGACAATCGAACACTAACAAGGCTAATTGGCGTCGGATCTCAGCCAGATTGCAAGTTACAGCTTGTTTCACACGCGACTCACCAACATAATTGGTACTTTGATGGAGCTTAAAAAAATGACACTGAAACCTATCGTACTATTGTTTAGCCTAGTGCTATTCATCGGCCTCTCGGGTTGTGGTAACAAAGGCCCACTGATTTTATCCGACGACGAAAAGAAAACTGAACGTCAAAGTTCGGAATACTAGTAAAAAACGACTTAGAAATACTGAAGAGAAACTATTTTGGATCATTTTAATTACAAAGACGACTCACTGTACTGTGAAGATGTTGCTATTAGCACGCTTGCCGAAACTTACGGCACCCCATTGTATGTTTATTCACGAGCTACTTTGGAGCGACACTGGCATGCCTTTGATGACGCTTTGGCGGGACGCGAGCACCTCGTATGTTATGCGGTTAAAGCCAATTCAAATATCGCCGTATTGAATGTCCTTGCTCGTCTTGGATCTGGTTTTGATATCGTCTCTAGTGGTGAATTGCAGCGTGTATTGAAAGCGGGTGGTGATCCATCCAAAATTGTATTCTCTGGTGTTGGCAAGCAAGCCAATGAAATGGCATTGGCACTCGACACCGGCATTCATTGTTTTAATGTTGAGTCAGAGCAGGAGCTCGATTTGCTCAACCAAGTCGCGGCTGATAAGAATATGACTGCGGCCGTTTCATTTCGGGTTAACCCTGATGTTGATGCGAAAACACATCCCTATATTTCAACTGGGTTAAAAGAAAATAAGTTTGGTATTGCGTTCGACGATGCTGAACGCATTTATCTGAAGGCGAACCAACTATCAAATATCGATGTGATTGGCATCGACTGCCACATTGGGTCTCAGCTGACGGAATTATCGCCTTTTATTGATGCGCTCACACGGCTGCTCGAATTAGTTAATCAGTTGAATGAGCAAGGGTTAAACATTCATCATATGGATCTTGGTGGTGGTTTAGGTATTCGTTATCAAGATGAAACGCCGCCGTTGCCGAGTGATTGGGCGAATGCCTTACGCGAACAGTTGTCGAGTTTTGAAGGCACTATTGTGGTCGAACCGGGTCGTGCTATTGCAGGTAATGCCGGTATTTTAGTGAGCCAGGTCAATTATCTGAAGTTATCTGACGATAAAAACTTTGCCATCGTTGACGCTGCAATGAATGATTTAATTCGACCGTGTCTCTACAGTGCTTGGCAGGACATCATTCCCGTTCAGCTTGGCAGTACTGAAGCGCAGCTTGAATATGATGTTGTGGGTGCTATCTGTGAGACGGGAGATTTCCTAGGCAAGAATCGAATGATGAAACTAGCGCAAAATGATCTACTAGCAGTTCGCTCCTCAGGTGCTTATGGATTTGCAATGGCATCCAACTACAATACGCGCAACCGTGCGGCTGAAGTGATGGTCGATGGTGATCAGCACTATTGCATTCGTCAGCGTGAAACTTTTGATGATCAGGTTAGTGGCGAATCGCTGCTACCAGAATAGAGGTATTCTAATGGCGCTCAAATTCACTAAAATGCATGGTCTAGGCAATGATTTTGTTGTTATCGATGCAATTAATCAACATTTTGAGCTTGATAGCGCGAGAATTAAACATTTAGCTGACCGAAACTTGGGTATTGGTTTCGACCAAATGTTGGTGGTCGAAAAAGCGCAATCAAATCAAGCGGACTTCAAGTACCGTATTTTTAATGCCGATGGTGG
>Ga0307997_10000420_pt1 | contig 19352 bp, 11 predicted proteins | sample Davwhametageno36_FD_203165 | JGI IMG/M metagenome (GOLD analysis project Ga0307997, IMG submission 203165) | Marine microbial communities from Davis Island wharf, Antarctic Ocean - #36 | ecosystem: Environmental > Aquatic > Marine > Unclassified | place: Antarctic Ocean: Davis Island wharf... | reverse complement strand
TGGCCCAGTGCATCGCTCAGTGGATGAGCGGGAAATTATCCGCGAGAAGACTCTGTGTGGCAAGGATACGGGGTGGGGATGGTACGGCGTTGGGCCGCCGAACACCCTTCCCTCGTGAGTGAGGAGGCGTTGGGCCGCCGACCACCCTTCCCTCGTGAGTGAGGAGGCGTTGGGTCGCCGACCACCCTCTGACATCGTTAACGATGGGGGGTGTGGGGGGCGGAACTCCCCCCAGTTGGGTCGCCGACCACCCTCTGACATCGTTAACGATGGGGGGTGTGGGGGGCGGAACTCCCCCCAGTTGGGTCGCCGACCACCCTTCCCTCGTGAGAGTTGGGTTGGTGATATTTTTTCATTCGTAAATGAAAAAATATAATTTACAGTATTTTAGTGCGGGGGAGTGTGAGGGGGCACCGCCCCCTCTTATCCAGTGAAACACCGAAACGCCCGATCAATCACCGATGATTCGCCCATGATATCGGTGACAATTCCTGGACGAACACAGCCAATCAATTGGTTGATTTGCCACAACAGATCATTCTCCGTCAATATTTCCGGGGTGATTACCGATGGGAATGGTGCATTGAATATATTCCCTGGATCAGGTACAGTCACAGTCAAACTATCAAACACGATTTTTTCCGCGACATTCGCATCCACGCCCTGTATCCCCGCATACGTTTGAATCGCCGCGTACAATAACAATATCGCGGGGTATCGATCATTATTCCCTTTCAGTGCCAGGAATCGGGATGGAGCGGAGATGGTAGATTGTAGCGGATATTCGGAGTTGTATATATCGGTGAATGTGGGGGACGCATCCCCCCCCATGGGGATGTTTGTACCAATATTACCCAGTTGGGGGGTGATGGGGGTGATGGGGGACCTGCCCCCCCTTGTAGAAATATAGTGAAGTGTTGTGAGTGATCCGGGCGTTTTATCAATTTCGATCTGGATATTTTTTATATATTGGGTATCACTGAACCGCTCCGCCAATGCATCGATTCCCCCATTCAACAACAAATCAAATCCAGTGTATATGGGGGTACTATTCAACCTCGTCAAAATATCGTTAAATTCTTCACCAATTGGGTACATGGTATTCACCACAATAGTTTCCAATTTCGTGAAATCATATTTCTCAAATTGATCGTTCCACAGAGCCCCAAATGCACCCGAATCCATATTGGCGGTATTGGTGTGGGGCGGGGCGGGATCGAAATTATCTTTATGTGCGGTGAAAACGATAGATGACCGCAACACACAGTACGTCGCCTGATACAAATCGTATGATGGATCATTCAAAAAATCAAAATCATCCGTTTCGCCCGCTTTCTGGATATCCCTGTCCAACCGATGATAATTGTATATGAACTGGGACGATTCGCCAAAAATGGGTTTATTCCACACACGTTTCTTCCCATCCAGCACATTCGTTTCGTATGAATCAAACGCGTGATTCATCATATCCCTGATAATTCCCATCGCCGTATCATACACTACATTCGCATCCACCGAATCAATGTTTCCAGTAATGTTTCGCGAACACACATTGTAGGCGGTGGTCGCGATCATCATGGGATATATTTGTAAAAGTAATAGTACATTGAACTTATTCAAAAATTCAAAAATAAAGTACCGCCAGGTATCATCGGTCAAGGGAATTTCGTTCGCGTACAAGATGTGGAATAACAAAGTGACAAACGACCCACCCGAGGTGGAGAACATACTGAAATCATCGCGTAAACGGTTGGTTTTACATTCGGTTAATCGTCTCTTACACACGCACCGATCAACCGTACATTCGGGACAACTGAGTACAGTTTTGTCCGCCAAATACGCGCCGTACAAACATCCGATGGAATGAAATACCGCAGACCTACCACCGGAACAGAAATTGAATACTGTTCGAGTCCGTTGGGCGGTCGCGTCATCTATTCCTACAATTGGATCGGTTGGTGTTGATACATCAGTCATATAGTATGGTGATATTTTCGGCGTTGGGCCGCCGACCACCCGGACTAGCGATGTAGCACCCGCGGGGGTTTGGGGGAGGAACTCCCCGGCGTTGGGCCGCCGACCACCCCATACAATATCGCAACGGCGTCAGGTCATCGACCACCCCATACAATATCGCAACGGCGTCAGGTCATCGACCACCCCATACAATATCGCAACGGCGTCAGGTCATCGACCCACACCAAAAATATATTCAACATATCACAACGGCGTTGGGCCGCCGACCACCCCAATCTCAACATCTCCTCAACATCTCCTCAACATAGCACCGCGGGGGGAGTGTGAGGGGGCGCCGCCCCCTCAATTTAGAACCCCGCATCATACTCGTCGTCCACCGCACCCATATCCGTACCCGCGAGAACCCCCACATTATTGGTGATTCCAATCTGAGCCACTCCGCACCCGTCGGCCACGTCCGCACCACTCACCCCACTGGCCGCGAAATCCTCTGCAATAGTCGTCTGTTTCGCCACCACCACATCCTTCTTCAATTGAATCATCCGTTCCATATCCAACACGACGTTGAAAGCCCCTGTCCCAAAGAAGCCTTCCTGGCCAGTCATGACGTTCGCCGACAATCCGCGCATGTTATCCAACTCCCCATGACGCGCCGCGCGGAAGAACATTTCGGGCGTTTCCTCAAACGAGGCCTTGGCAAGCGGTCCAATATCGTCATTGTTGATTCCGTACCTACATACCGCGACCATGGAGGTGTTGCAGGTCATCCTATCGCACAACAACCCCATATGATGGGCATCAATGTACCCCCCGTCAAATTCAATCACATCGCGCAATTCGTTCAAGATAACCTGACGCGCCGCCTCCACGCCCAACACTTTAAACACTTCCTGAATATCGTTCGTCATGCTGCGCGAAACATCAATCATATCCATCGCCAGCAGATCCATCAAGTTGGTTCCCACTGTATCAATCACCCACCGCTCCTTGGCCTTGTATACCCCGTTATCCGTGTCGTACGTCAACGCGCTCATGATCTTGCGCGGGGTCGCCTTGGTGATTTTATTGACACCGCGCAATTCCACCTTTGTCAGCATAGTTTCCTGGAATTTCTTGAGTCGGTAGATTTCGTCCGATTGGTCCAGCGGTTGCGATCCCTTCTTCGGTGCTTTGTTGAGTACGTCGGTACGAATACGGAATATAAGTTTGTCCGCATTGTGGTCCGCGTACACGCACGAGATGCTTGCGTCGTACTTTTCATGGATCGCCACGTACACGTCGTCCACTGTCACATTGGACTCCACCATGGCCTTTTCATTGAGAACGATTCGCATGATCCAGTTGGAACGGGAAGAGGGGGTGGCGGTGGCCACATCTCCGTCTTCGCCATTACACTCGGCAATCATATGCTGGAATTCCTTGTATTGAGAAATGAGGTCGCGGTCCACGTCGATCAGCGTATTCATATCATCCGGGTCAAAGCAAATTTCCGTCTCGTCCACGAGGTCGCCCAGCGAGACGTTCTCAATCAGGGGAATCAGGCGCTTCACATTGGTCTTGTCGTGTTGCTCGTTCTCAAACAGGGCAATCTCACACGAGGGGTTCTTGGGGTTCTCCGTGAGACTGAGGATTTCCTCAATGCGCGGCACACCACGGGTCACGTTGGACTTGGACGCTACACCCGCAAAGTGGAAGGTGTTCAGCGTGTTGTGAACAATGACGCCATTGTCCACCATGAATGTCTGGGTGCTCGGTACGGTGAAGTCGTACACATATTCGGTCTGGTCGGGGCGGTATACATCGATGTCAACCACCTCATCCCACACGACATCGGCATCCACTGCCTGTTTCAGTATAGTGAGTTCTTCTGCGATGCGATCTGCCGATGAATGGTTCTGGAAATCAGTGATGTACTTCTGGAGAGTCCGCACCCCAATACTATCCTTCTTAGACCACCGACCATAATTTCGGCTCTGTCCGGGAAGTTCCAGAGTTTTACCGCAATGAGCGATGATATCACCCAACCCGTTCACCTTTTCAACTATGTCAGGACGAGCGTGTCCGTTGTCCCTTTCTTCGTATACAACCAATGTATCGAGTTTGTCGATGTGAAGGACACTACCGATGATCTCCTTGTACGCTCGTGCGTATTTGGCACTCACATTCATGTTAAACATATCCTTTTTATCGGTGTACATGGTTGCGAATATACCAAACTCGGTCAGCAACTGACTCATATCTTTGATAAGTTCATCACTTCGACTTGATGCACGAATTTGGTGGTGATTCTCATCACACTGGATGTTACCGTCGCCGTCAAAGTATCCTTGAACGAGTGCCGATTTGAACGATTGCGGTGCCGTGAATGCGAATCCAGGAACACGTTTGTTGTACGACCCTACGCCACACGTATCACGAATGAAGTTCGCCAACTCCTTATGTGCGAAACTAGACGTTCCTGACCTACCGTACTCTCCATCTTGCTCTGTGTACTTGCTTGATTTTCCAAACACGACAGCGGTGGCGGAAGTCTGTTCTCTGTAATGTTCGGAAATATTGGAGATGCCTATGGTATGATAGTTGATACCTCCTTCTGCGAGGTAAGCACCAATGAACCAACCAAATGTTGTATCCAGTTTGTACTCCACGCCACCAATCTTCGCCGTAGCACACTCACACAGCGCATCCACCCGCTTGCAAACTGGGATGCGCATACCCACCTTCATATCGGCACCGGTGATTGGCTCAACAGTTTGGTTGCGACGAACCAGGTGGGAATGACTCGTGGTGGTGCGAACGGTCCTTCCACTTCGTGTCGTGACCTTCATCATTTCTCCATTGACAGGATGCTTGCTGACATGCGAGATGGGGTTCCACGATGTCTTCTCCTTTCCATCAACTCCGATCACAAAGTACTCATCTGCGGTTGCGCCGTCAAGAAGTGTCTCCACACTATCATGATGTCCGGTGTTGAACGTCGTGTTCGGGTTTGCATTGATGATGGAATCACAGAATTCGCCAATCGCCACGGTCATCGGCTCGTAATCTTGTGTGCCCCGAGGACGCTTCACCAGTCGAATCCGCTCGTCGGCGTGGAGCGACATTTGAGTGGTGGGTTCGCCCACACTCTGCGCCCCAACGATTCCTACCGTCTCGCCAGGGGCAACGATGGCGCGCATATGCGCGGCCACAATGGTATCCACCAACATCATCACGCCCTTGCGATTGAACTTGTGGCGTTCCAAGAGGTTCGCGGGTGCGAGATGGAAATCGTACGCGGCGGCGAATAGTTGGTTCCGTTCCATGTAGTGGTTGGTGAATATACGCGCAAGTCCCGCATCGGTCAGTTCCAGAATTTCCATCGGGGTGATATCCGTCTTGTGGTTGCTGCGAATTCCCATTTGGCCCGCGATATTGTTGATGACATGGTCAAACGCCACGGGGAGGTACACGCGCTGGTCGTCCATGCCACCAAATACATGCTTCACAATCAGATCCCTCGCCTCAATCGCCGCCCCGATCCGCTGTTGGATTTTCTCCGCATACTCGTCCACCTGTTTCTTCGTGCGAGTCACAGCGGCTTTGGTGGCATTCACCAGTGATTCCGTCACGGTATAGTGGGAGTGGATTTCCGTGGCACTCATATCGAGCATCCGCAACACCTGTCCCTCCACCTTCACGGTATCCATGTGATCCTCGCCGTAGGCAAACTGGATAATCTTATTCTTGTTGTTTCGAACAGTCATATCGTACCGAACCACCGCATCCTCCAACGCCTTGATGAGTCGTCTGGAAATGTACCCCGTGGTGGAAGTCTTGACCGCCGTATCAATCAACCCTTCCCTACCACCCTGGGCGTGGAAGAATAGTTCCGTGGGACTCAGACCGCCGACAAATGATGATTCGACGAATCCGCGGGCCGCGGGACTATCGTCGTACTTGGTGAAATGGGGGAGGGTGCGTCCCTTGTACCCGTACGGAATACGCTTTCCATCCACATTCTGTTGTCCCAAACAACTAATCATCTGGGAGATGTTGAGTTCGCTCCCCTTGGAACCCGCGTTCACCATGGTAACGAATCGGTTTCCAGCGGCCAAACTGCGTTTCCCAATCTTCCCCGCTTCGTTGGATGCCTTGTTGAGAATCCCATTCACTTTGGTCTCGAATTCAATGGCCGTGGATTTCCCCGTGGAGTTCTCCATGATTCCCAAATGGACTTGGTCGATCAGGTCCTCCACCTGGGATTTCTGGGATTGGATTGCCACGGCAATTTCCTTATTGGTCGCCTCATCGGCAATCAAATCGGAAATTCCTACACTAAAGGCGCTGAGTTTCATGTATTCGGTGACTACACTCTGGAGCGAATCGATGAAATCCGCCGATTCAAAATTCCCGAAATCGTTGCATACTCTCTGCAACAATCCCTTCCCTCCGCCGCCCAACGCACCCTTATCCAGTTGGCCCCTGATATACTTGCCATTTTTGATATCCATCACTTTATTAGATGTCGCGTACGTGTCCGTCTCATCATCGTACCCACTCAACTTGTACTTGATGGTCATGTCGGGCACAATCTGCGACATGATATCAAAGTTGGTAATCTTCTTCCCCGCGGGAATCTTGTTCACATCAATGTTCTTGCACAACATCATGAGGTTCATGGCGGTTCGGGCATCGAATGTAATGGACGGACGGGTGAATTGGTACGCACCAAGCAGCGAATCCTGGAAGATTCCAACAATGGTCTTGTTGTTGGCGGGACTGATGAGATGGTGGGGAACCGCCGCCAGGTACGCCAATTCCATCTCCGCCTCATCGTCCTGTGGGAGATGCATGTTCATCTCATCTCCGTCAAAGTCTGCATTGTAGGGTTTCGTGTCGGCAACATTCATGCGAAATGTATCGCCCTTGTACATGATCTTTGCAATGTGTCCCATCATACTCATTCGGTGCAGAGTGGGCTGTCTGTTAAACAGCACCACATCTCCGTCCAGCATATGTCTGTGAACCACATCTCCATTTTGGAGCAAGATGCTCTCCCTATCCACGCACCGAAGCGAAATCTTCTCACCAGTCGCACGCTCAACGACTTTGGCACCGGGGTACGTTTCGGGTCCGTTGTTCACCATCTTCCCCAACATGACCTTGTTGCGGTCGTTCACGGTGATGGGGCGCGTGAGGTTCTTGGCGATTTTCATGGGAACCCCGAGTTCGCGAATAGATAAGTTCGGGTCGGGGGTGATGACGGAACGGGAACTGTAGTCCACGCGCTTCCCCATCAAATTTCCACGAACGCGCCCCGTCTTTCCATTCAGGCGTTCCTTGATGGACTTCATGGGCCTCCCCGACCGCTGGGTCGCCTGGAGCATTCCCGAAACGTTGTTGTCAATCATGGCCGCCACGTAATACTGGAGCACCGAGACCCACCCCGCAATAACCTTGCTGTTGGCGTTCTGGGCAATCTTATCCTTGATGGTGTTGTTGGTCTTGATGATATCCACCAGAATATGCGTCAGATCATCATCGCTACGCTGACCCGACCCCTGTTTCACCGAGGGACGCACGGCGGGCGGTGGAACTACCATCGCATGGCAAATCATCCACTCGGGACGCGCCCAATTGGAACTGAACCCCATGAATTCCACATCCTGATCGGAGATGCGACGCAGGATTTGGTGGGCGTGCTCCGGGGTGATGTTGATGGTGACATTGGAGCCGTCCCCCGAATCAATCCCCGCCCACTCGGCCGAGATCGTCGCCATATCAACCTTTGCGATTTTCTTGGGTTGCTTGCACCCACACCCATCGTGGGTATCCTCACCACACCGCTGCTTCACCGCTGCAATCTTGAAAAGTTCGTTCCACCTCTCATACCCGGATAAATTCAGCAAATGTTTGTAATCTGTCTTGTTGATGAGGAGTTTGCTACACTTGTAACAAACGCATCGCAATATTTTAATAACTGTGGATAGGTACTGGATGTAGAACACCGGTTTGGCCAACTCAATGTGGCCGAAATATCCCGGTGTCTGCATATAACTGTGTCCGTCTGTGGGACAGAGGATTCCCGATTCAATCACGCCCATGCGTGGATCAAATAGTCCCCCCGGGACAGGGGTATTGTTTATATATGTGTCTCTGGTGGTAACTTCAACCACCGACCCCTTGCGGATTTCCTCCGGAGACATGATTCCGAACTGGACTCCGATGATTCGAGATGGTTGTTGTGATTGGGTTGATTGGGACATGTCTTGATATACTGCGAGATTAGGTTCTAAATACTTTAACATGTATGGCGATATCAATTTTTCACACGATGTGGTGACACATCCATCATATCGTGTGGGGTTCCCCTGTTAGCAACTCCCCCACTCCCACTGCCCCACACCCACTGCCCCACACCCACTGCCCCACTCCCACTGCCCCACACCCACTCCCCTATACTTGCAAAATCTGTCTGATATACTGTATGGCCATCCGAAACATGGTCCATATGGAGAACATGATATATTCCACTGAAAATAGGTACCCTCCCATCAACAACACGCGCCACGTTATGGCCCACAATCGTCCCCACGAGAAGTACCGGACCAGTTCCGTGCCCTCGTAAAACACGTACACGCACACGGCGACTGCGAAAATGGCAGTCGCTATATACCGCCATGTTTGGCCCGCATCGACAACCTGCGATTCGTATTCGGTCCTTCGTTGGTTCGTCTCCGCCTCCTTATTCATGTCCTCAACTGTTCGCGTGACGTTCCCGGAATTGTCCGTAAGCCATTTATTCATTGGAACCACCGATTTGTAATGTGAGATGTGACTCTTCAGGGTTTGGATGTCTCGCTGTATTTCCTCCCGCTGTTTGTGAAAGACCCCACTGACATCGGTATAGAATCCATCGTAATCATCCTTGGTCATACCTTGATATTGTGTGGTGTCGCTCCACGCGCCGTCGCCATTCGCCACCACCTTTGTATACAATTCCGTCATCAAGTTGTTTTCAATTGCATGTGCGGTGGGATTGGTAAACTTTACAGCGAAACCCTCTGAATCTTTATTGAGTATCGCGTGTGCGGTGCTGTCTATGACCTCGTTATTATGTTCCTCCGACATGCGGTCTCTCTTTTCCTTCTCCAGTGTCATCAATTGGGATTTCTGATCCCTATTGTGGTTTATAAGTTGCTGTTGTTTCGCTTCACCCTCGGATATTTTTATGTTTTTTCCACGAACCGTCGTGGCATGTGCCTGTCCCACCGATTTCATAGTTTTTACATTATTATCCAGTTTGCGATTGAGCGCGCGGATTTTCCGCTTAAGTTTTTTTTTACTTCCCCCCCAAAACGGCTCTACGTTATATCCACTGAACCAGTCGGAGAATGATACATTCATAACTACCATATGAATGTATTATATTTCTACAAAGTTCGTGTATGAACTATCACATGATCTCTCACATGATCTCTCCACCCATGAACTCTCCACCCATGAACTCTCACACGTGATTCGTACACGATGCACAATCGGTGTGCGTGGATAGCGGGGTCACATTCGTCGGTGGTGGGGGGAGCATAACATGGTCGGTGGTGCGTTTTCCGCCCATATGGAACTTTCCATTGATGGACTCTTCAATGGTGGCAAATGACTCCCCGCCACTCTCCTCCACCCCACTCTCCTCCACCCCATCTTCATTGGGGATATACGACTCGTCAATCACACACTTTCCTGATGTACGGTCAAACTTCAGTCCATTCCCGCAACACGCAGAGTCCACGCACGTGCTCATTCCAAATGCGCTTAGATTTGTGCCAGAGAGTTTCCCCAACTGTTTCTTGTTGTATTGGTATACAGTCGGCGATTGGTTCTTTGAATCGTAATTCCACGCATACGCGTCGTAATCCATGTTGTCCCTCATGGTAAGGTCAACAACCTGATACACCATTGCAATCCCGCCGACAATGAGTATCCCTCCTATACCCATGTTTGCGACATCGGTGCCAATGTACCCCATGTTACGAATTGATAAAACGACAATGACGCACACGCAGAATACCGTGAATATGGAAATGGCACGAGAATGGGCCTTGTACCGTTTGGCGGTGTACGTATCCATGTGCGCGTCCCGCAATTTACCGTCTTTGTTATTTATCAGACGAGAGTTCTTTTCTTCCAGAGCCGATACATGACCCCCTATACTATCAGTCGATCGCCTCAACGAGTTCAATGTATCCACCGATGCGCCATATTGATCGACCGATGCGATGAGTTTCTCATTCTGTGCACCGGATGTTTCGGTGAGCGCATGCGCATTCGCGTCGGTATCTCCAGATGTATCATTTGTAACGGTCATTATACTACCCGGCGATTATTTAGTGGGTGGTGGTGGGTGGTACAGGCTCTGGCTTAGGCTCTGGCTTAGGCTCTGGCTTAGGCTCTGGCTTAGGCTCTGGCTTAGGCTCTGGCTTAGGCTCTGGCTTAGGCTCTGGCTTAGGCTCTGGCTCTGGCTCTGGCTCTGGCTTAGGCTCTGGCTCTGGCTCTGGCTCTGGCCCAGACACAAGCTCATGCTCTGGCTCGTCTGCCCTCCTCTCGTTATCAATAATAATTTTCTTCAGTTCAATCAATTGTTTATACATTGAAAGGGTCGTTTCAAAGTTTTTCTCACAAGTTGCCTCCATTGTAATAATGATTCGCCTTGTCGACTCAAGAGCAACATCCATACTGGCACGAGATACCATTTGTTTTTTAATTTGCAATCCATCATCAAAGAACGAATTGAGGGTTTTTAATAATTCCATCGCAGATTTCACATGGGATTCTTCGGCCTTTCTTAAATGCAACGCATAGTTCTTCAATGAATCATTCCACGAAACCATGGCATTCTCCTCGCCAAATGGATACCCTTTTGTCGGGAATTTAATAGTGTCGCCCGGAAAATTGCTATCTAGCGACATATCGTCGTAGTTATTGAGTTGTATATCGCTAAATGTTTCCATGGTATTGTTGCCAACGTAATTGTCGTCGCGGTATGTTCTCAAAAAGAGGTCAATACTCTGTTTCATTTGTTCCGAGGAGGCATTGATGATTTTTCCGTCCTTGTACGTAGACGGATATAACGCGGATAGTATATCCGGTAAATAATTGGGCGCCTTATTGGCACTGTCTTTTGCTAACTTCAGCGTATCTGTCGAGTTGATATCCAAGGGCATTGCGTTTTTGGAATCACTGTCATACCGCATCAGTCCGCGAAGTTCTTTCAATCTGGTACTGCACATATTCCTGAGTGGCGGAGTGGTCGGCGGAGTGGTCGTCGGGGTAATTTCCTTCATCACGTCTCGCTTTATTTTATTAACATTATATTCACTATCCCTATTGGGGTCCAATATATTGCTCGATATCGTCTGGGATTTTCCTGTATCGTCCACCAGTGTGTACCGAATCGCGGCAACCATATGAAATAATTTCACATATGGTTCCGCGAGGTCGACGCATTCCTGCTTTTTCCCTTTCAGGATATAGGTTGAATTTGAAGTTTCCTTCTTGGGTACCGGTGTGGGGTCACGTGTGAACCACTCATTCCCAACTTTTACGGCATTTGTGGAGGTTGCGGATGTTCGGGATGATTCAGAGGGTCGCCGGCTCACACCGGCCAGCAACGTTTTCTTATCGGAAATCATTACTGGGTGCGGATGCTTTCCCTCAACAATCACGTGATCGAATAATTTCTTGATTGCATCTTGTCCCAATATAACCATATTATCACATTTAACGGGATCCAGCAGGGATGACTTGTCGTCTTTCAGTACATTGTCTGCGTACTGGGAGGCGATTTTGTTTATGTGCTCCTTAATATTGTCAACATCCATTCGTTGACTACTTGGACCAGTACCCATTATATTGGGCGTAGGTTAAAATGTGTTACACCTTTGAACATTTAAAACGCCGATATTATGTAAATTTACTAATATCCATAAGAACCAAAATGACTATTACAAGAACTACATAGCAATCTGTATTGTGCTTTACTATCATGATAATTTAACCATTTTGATGCTAAATTTTCATCTTTTATTCTAATCTTATTATCTTCATTTTCAAAAATGTCAATATTACTTAAATTAATGTTATTTATATTAATAAAATTATCAAAGATTTCTTTATATGATAACTTATAGTGGTCAGTAGTTATATTTTCTGTTTTCTTATTACAATGATTACATATACCCATAAAAATATTATTTTTAATCGTTGTATTATTAATGAAATATTGCTTTTTTGTTCCTATATGACTTTCATTTCTAAAAGCAGTTTTGACATCCTTTTCATATTCTTCATCACGATTATATTTTCCATATAAGTTTCTTATACATAATTTCCAAGAAATATCATCTTCATTTCTACTATTTTTATATTTGTAAAATAAAGCAGGTTTGTTAAATGGTGGTCGTGATTTTATTTTAAACCACTCAACTTTATTAACATCAATTCTTTTGGTAGGATGATATTTAACTAGTTCTTTAATTATTCTATCTTCTATAATTTCTTCATTATTTATTGTTCTTATAATATTACCAATATATCTGTTTGCCTGTGCCATATTTGAACATTTTTTTTTTAAACTCATATTTCATTATATTAGCGTTAAATCTTTATATATATTTTAAATAACATCGGCGTTTTAAATGTTCAAAGGTGTAAAAATTGATTTATAGACATCACATGATACCATGTATAACAATTAACGACACCATTTCAATGGAATCATGCTCCAACAGCGACACATCGCGCTCCCGCCCCAGCATGTCTGGTACGCGAAAAAATTACCGCACGAAGCGTCCCGTGAATGGTGGTAGCGGATTAAAAACAACCCCGAAACGTCCAAAGCCAATTATAACAAATATGGATAAGGCAGATATGTGGAAGTCGTTTGAGGTATCTGCTCAGGACGGCACAGACGCGTCCCCTTCAATTGCATGCGTGTACGAAACAGACATATCGGACGACTTTTGTTATGTGTGTGGGTCGGTCCTCCAAATTACCCCCGACCAGTTCAAGAGTTGCTCGGAATCGACGTGTGGTATCATATACCGCAACATGACGAACAATGGGGCGGAGTGGCGGAGTGGGGCCGAGGATACGACCAATTCGGCGCGATGTGGTATGCCGGTGAACCCGCTCCTCAAGGAATCCTCGTTTGGGTGTAGCATAAGCGCATCTGGATCTGCCACTTATGAAATGCGAAAACTCAAAAAGTACTCGGATTGGCAGGCGATGCCGTACAAGGAGAAGACATTGTACGACGACTTCAAATATATCGGGGCCCGCGCGAATATTGTCGGGCTCCCCAAGATTATCACCGACGTGGCGATGCGTTACTACACACTGCTGTCTGAAAACAGCACCTTCCGGGGGCTCAATAGGGACGGGATTGTCGCCGCATCCATCTATATTTCATGTCGCGTGAATGGGGTTCCGAGGACACCAAAGGAAATATCTGATATATTTGGCATAGATACCACCAGTGCAACGAAAGGGTGTAAGAATGCGGTTGCAATCATCCGGGAACTTGAGCGGGGGGATGATAAGATGCGTGATATGGTGTTCGCAGCAATCACGCCAAATACGTTCATTGACCGATACAGCAATCGGGTGGGACTGAACGGAGAACTATCCAAGTTGTGTACGTTTATATGCGTCATTGTGAATAAGAAGAGTATAATTCCTGGGAATACCCCGCACTCAATCGCGGCAGGCGTTCTGTACTACGTCTGTGAGAAATTCCAAACGAAAATAACAAAGAGTGCCATATCCCAGTGTATTGATATTAGCGAGGTGACAATTTCAAAGTGTCACAAACAGTTGTGCGAGACGGATATTCCGCTAATTCCGGATGTTCTTCTCAAAAAATATAAGATCGGTATGTAAAGAGCATGGTTGATGACCCAACAGACGAACTATTGTCTCCGCCAAAATTGGTATTTATTGTACCGTACCGCGACCGAGAACACCACAAACATTTTTTCACACAGTATATGAAAAATCATATATTGAGCCAGGCGGATGATTGGGCGATATTCTTCGCCCACCAGGATGATAACCGTCCATTTAATCGGGGGGGCATGAAGAACATTGGTTTCATGGAAGTCAAGAAACTGTACCCCGAATCCTATAGGGATATGACGTTTGTGTTCAACGATGTTGATACAGTGCCGTGTCGCGCGGGGAGTGTGTCGTACGAAACTACCCACGGAACCGTGAAACATTTCTACGGGTTTACGTATGCGTTGGGTGGGTTCTTTTCAATCACGGGATGCGATTTTGAAAAGACAAATGGGTTTCCGAATTACTGGGGGTGGGGGTTTGAGGACAATGCAATGAACGAGCGCGTGCTGGCGGCGGGACTCACCATTGCACGGGATACGTTCTTTCCAATTGGAGACATGAATGTGATTCACTTGGGTCATGGCACTGAACGAACCATATCTCAAAATGAGGTTAATCGGTATCATATGAGACAGGGGTGGACACATGACGGGTTGAATGGTATACGGGGGGTTGTTTCTTCTCATGACGGAGATACAATCAATATTTCAAATTTCCAAACGAATGTGTCGCACAACCAGGTGTATGAGTCCCATCGTCTAGATGTGAAGGGTGCGAACAAACTCCCTGCACGGTTGGGTCGACCGCGGGGAAGAGTGAAGATGTTTATGGGTTGAACGATTGTTTGATAAACTCGTCAAGGCGTGTGATTCGCCATTACGCACTTGTTGATTTTGTAATGCGGATTTTGTCCCATTTTAAATCTTCAAGGGTAATATATAATGTTAAAATTCTCAACTGGCATGTACACCACAAAACTAAGGTTCGGAATCAATAAATTCCAAAACATTTGCAACAATATACACTTACAACACAAGCCTATAGGAGTGTATCGACCAATAACAACATCAAAATCTACATTCAGCAACTCAATCGTTACAGATAAAATGTCCCGCTGGAAATCCCCCCATTTTTGGGGAAGAGCCGGAGCATTAGCGGGTTGGGGTATGACTGGTGCCGCTATTTACGATGCGAATACTAACGGTCCTGAAATTATATCTATAAATATGACTGGTGTATTAATATTGTATTCCGGTTTATTTGCACGATGGGCATATGTCATAAATCCGCAAAATCTAGCATTATGTGCTTGCCATTTGTCTAATATTATCGCACAATGCAATCAAATGAAACGTGCTATAGAATATAAAATACAAAACGGTGAAAAAGACGAAATGATAAATACGATTAAGAAAACTGGTGGAATTGTAGGTATAATTGGTATTGCGGGTATCTCTGGACCCAAATTAAAACTACTTATTCAAAATAATATACCTACCAGTTCTCGTGTTAAACAATTTGTTGTTGGCGAATCTGGGCCATTTACTGTGCATTTTTGGGCACCAATGTCTAAATGGTTAATATCTGGCGCATCCATTTTAGATCTAAACAGACCCACTGATAAAATATCAATACCTCAATATAGCGCTTTAGCATTAACAGGTCTTTTCTTTTCTCGTTATGCATTATTAATTAAACCCATAAACTATAGTTTATGTTCGGTTAACATTGCCTTGTTTACTAGTTCTTTTTATCATTTGGTACGAAAATTACATGCCGATAATGTTAGTAAGACTCCCGATCCAGCATCGACTATCGCGGATCCTATTGACAATACTAGCGCGTCTGACCCATAACATGTGTCAAATATAATTCACTGTATACATTTTCTCCATATCATCACTTGAAATGATGTATGTAATCGATTACTTTCCAAAGAGTCAAACTGTTTACGGGATGACCATCTCGAAAAATTGATTTCTTCAACTGATATATAGAGTCCGTATACTAATACAAGTAATGTCGTCCCAAGAAGAAGATTTTGATTTTGACGAGAACAAGTCCGTGGATTACGATAGTGACGATGATGTGCCTGCGGATAAGAACGACCCAGAGGAATCGGGTGCAGCAGACAACAACGGTTCTGGTACACAGAGAATAAACACAGAGTTGGCCACCGAAGATGTTGGTGGGACAGATGATGAGGATGAGGACGAGGACGAGGAGGACGAGGACGGCACCGCGACCCAATCAAACCAACACATGGTTGGTATAGAGGGAGATACGTACGATACGGATGTAGATGATGACGTGATGTCCTATGATGATGTGGATGACGTGGATGACGTGGGAGATGAGTACGTGGATTATCAGCAGAATGTTTCGAAAGACCTGATTGATACGTACCACCACGAATCAAAGACGCATAATTACGCGGAAGTGAATGCCATGACAGCGGTTGTTCGCGATGACAATGGGATCATATCCGATGCCTTGCACCGAACCGTTCCCATGTTAACCAAGTTTGAGAAGGCCCGTATTATGGGAATGCGAATCAAGCAGTTGAACGGTGGGGCAGACACGTTCGTGGACGTGCCTTCGGGAATGATTGATACTCGAGTGATAGCCGAGATGGAACTGTCTGCAAAGAAACTCCCCTTTATTATTCGCCGCCCTCTCCCGAATGGATCGTCTGAATATTGGAAGGTAAGCGATCTATCGCTCATGTGATGCACCGTAATCCAAAGCGCGTCGGGTAGATAAAATTGATTTGTGAATATTTTTACATATCAATGTATACACACCACACACACATACTTACAAAATGGATCTCAGTCAAAGAAAACTAATCAAACGCGAATGGGAAGGGATGGAAGTTCCCGTGAATGCGACAGAAATGCGTGTATTACAAATGATTGTTGCGGGGTATGATGAGCCCAACATCAACGCAAACCCCAACCAATCCCTGTTCTCTTACCTCAAGACCCCCATAAGCGACGGAATTCACGAATATTTATACGCGCGATTCCTGGCACCGGATGTTTCCGCCATTCATAAAAAGTACTCGCAGGTTGATATTTCGGGCACCAATCCCACCACAAAATCCTCGTACAAACCCAATAGCAGGGATATCATTCGGATCGACAGGTCGGCGGATAACCTGGGCGGCGTGAAGTCGGTGGTGTTTGAATTCATCCTGATTGACAATTTTAAGAAATTGGCACGATACGAAAGTAAGGGGGACAAATCCAAGGTTGCCCACACGTGGTACTCCATGAATCGCATCCTCCATAATAAAATCGTTCATGTGAACCCCGTGCTGTTGGCAGTGGTTCGCGCGAACCTGGCACGTATTGAAGATGGGGTGTCGGTGCGATACTTGCTTCGGTCCGCGGCGAAAATCATGGAGAGGAACGAATTGGTGATTGAGTGTCGCGACGAAGCGTTGTACGACCACCAGAAACAGGTGTATAACATATTCCGTCAAAATAGTGGGACTGCCGCCACCGCCACCACCACATCCAACCTCGTCCAGTACTTGGCTCCCACGGCCACGGGAAAGACCATGACCCCGCTGGGGTTGTCGGGATCCTACCGCATCATTTACGTGTGTGCGGCGAGGCATGTGGGGTTGGCATTGGCGAGGTCAGCCATTTCCATGCGAAAGAAGATTGCTTTTGCGTTCGGGGCCTCGTGTGCGGAGGATATTCGCCTCCATTACGGGGCGGCGAAAGAATTTACCCGCGACTGGAACACGGGGGGTATTCGCAAAGTGGATAACACGGTGGGAGAGGATGTGGAGATTATGATATGCGACCTCAAATCGTACCTCCCCGCAATGTTCTACATGCTGGCCTTCAACCCAGCACACAAGATGATCATGTTCTGGGATGAGCCCACCATTTCGTTGGATTACGCCACCCACCCCTGCCACGAAACCATTGCACGCAATTGGCAGGAGAATGTGATCCCCAATGTGGTGCTGTCGTCCGCGACCCTACCCGATGAAGCGGCGATTCGACCCGTGATTGACAATTTCAACGCGCGGTTCCCGAACCCCCGCGTCCACACGGTACGATCCCACGATTGTCGCAAGACCATTCCGTTGATTGACCGTCAGGGGTACGTGGCGGTTCCCCACACGACGTTCACCACGCTCACCGCCCTCCACGCATCCGCCGACCGCTGCTTGGCGGATATCACGACCTTCCGGCACTTGGAGTTGGGCGAGTGTGTGGTGTTCATCGGCACGGCCCACGACCACGCGGATGATGTGTTGGGGTTGGGTGAGGGCGGGAAAAATCATCGTTACCATATGGAACGATGGTTCGGGGATGTGGGGGATATCACGGGCAACGATATCAAATCCTACTATTTGAAATTACTGTTGTTGACCAATGAGGCGGCATGGACGAAACTCCGCCCGGTTCTCACAGAAAACCGTTCCCGCACATACGAGTCAGTGACCGATGTCTCCACGGGTGACGCGCATACATTGACCGACGGCCCTACCATTTACCTGGCGGACGATGTGGAGAAGATAGGCAAGTTCTGTATCCATAAATCCAAGATTCCCGCGGCGGTCATGGTACAAATGATGGAACGTATCGCGCACAACAATAAGGTGAACGAGAAGTTGGCGGTGGCGGAGCGGGATTTGGAGGATAAGTTGGAGGCGGCCACCGCGTCCAAGGATGGGGCGGCGGGGGCGGCGGACAAGTATAATAAGAGCGGGGGGAAGAATAAGGGGGTGAAGGACAAGAAGATTTCCGACGAGCGCGTGGACGATGAGACGAAACAGATGATCCGATTGGTGCGCGACTTGGAGAAATTGGTAAAGATGGTGGAGTTGGACGATGTGTACGTCCCCAACTCCAAGTCGCACATTGCCAAGTGGGCCAAGGATGTGGATACCAAGCAAGCCTTTGCGTGCGACGTTTCGGCGGATGTGGTGGAACGCATCATGTTAATCAACGATGTGGCGGATATTTGGAAATTGTTGCTGTTGTGTGGAATCGGGGTCTTCACGGAGCATACCAACATCAAGTACACGGAACTTATGAAGAGTTTGGCGGACGAGAAGCGGTTGTTTATGATTATAGGCAGTTCCGATTTCATTTACGGAACCAATTACCAGTTCTCCCATGGATACATTGGGGCCGATTTGGAGGAGATGACCCAGCAGAAGATCACGCAGACGATTGGTAGGGTGGGGCGGGCGACCGCTGTATCCGACTACAGCGTGAGGTTCCGGAACGATCAGTTGATTGAGCGATTCTTTGGGAGGGATGTGGGATTGGTTGAGGCGGCGAATATGAACCGGTTGTTCTGTGGGGGGGCGGTGCCCCCCCAGACCCCCCCTCGTGGGTGATTGGGAGTGGAGTGGAGTGGTGGAGTGGAGTGGAGTGGAGTGGAGGTGGAGGTGGTGGAGGTGGAGGTGGTGGAGGTGGAGGTGGTGGAGGTGGAGGTGGTGGAGGTGGAGGTGGTGGAGGTGGAGG
>Ga0307997_10000417_pt1 | contig 19412 bp, 13 predicted proteins | sample Davwhametageno36_FD_203165 | JGI IMG/M metagenome (GOLD analysis project Ga0307997, IMG submission 203165) | Marine microbial communities from Davis Island wharf, Antarctic Ocean - #36 | ecosystem: Environmental > Aquatic > Marine > Unclassified | place: Antarctic Ocean: Davis Island wharf... | reverse complement strand
CAGTGATATCCTTGCGCCGAGCAACCTCGCAAAAACTCATCGTGAGGTCGAGAGGATTATAGGGTCTGTAAATGCGGTTGACGTTACGTGCAAAAGCAACGAGAGGCGAATTCTCAAATTAGAAAGCCTCCATAATGGCTCCCATCCAAAAGTTATTTAACGAGGTTTGCAATGAGATCAATCACAACAATGTCAACCCATAGAAAAGGAAATGTTATGCCAAAAGTAATGAAGGCCAGTGGTAAAATTAAGTCATATCCATACACCGCAAAGGGTAAAGCATCTGCTGCTGCTGCTGCTAATAAATCGGGTAGTAAATCAGTAGGGTCTAAAAAATCTTATTAGTAGTAGGCTTGTCCATTGTAGGATTAGCTTAAATATAAAGGAATAAAACATGGCATATAATGCAACTACCGGCCAGTGGGAGATGGAAGATGACAACGTAGCCACTGGCGTTGAAAACATTATCAACAGCGATAGCGGATTGATGAAGCAAGCCGCAACAAGCGGCAAACAGTACGCGAACAAACGCGGTCTTCTAAATTCCTCAATGGGAAGCCAAGCCAGCCAAGCGGCTGTAATGAATGCGGCAATGCCAATTGCGGGCCAACAAGCCTCACAGACGCATACGAAAAACTTGGCGCAGATGGACATAAACAGCGCCAACAGTTTGCAGCAAAATGACATAGATGCTAAACAGACGTTAATGAACACAGACATCACCAGCAAAGAAAATATCGCCAATCAGAACATCGCATCACATGATCGAGAAAAAGCCACAAGCGCATTGGCGGCGATGGAAAGTGTCTATTCTGAAATGTTCAAAAATATTTCTGCGAATAGCAGTATCCCAGCGGCGGAAAGAAATAAGTACAACGCACATATTGGTAACTTGCGGGATTCATCTTTGAACCTTGTAGAGCAAATGTACGATATTGACCTCGATTGGGGTCAGACAGAAACGGCGCAAGTTTGATTAGCGAAGCAAAATTTTCAGACATACCCCGGCTATCCGAATTGATGAAAGAGCTTCATTCAAGAAGCAGATATTCACATTACCAAATGCAGATAAAGCGTTTCAAAGACCTTTGCCTTCACTCTATACGCAGCGGAAATGGTTGCGTGTTTGTGGGCGAAGTCGATGGCGTGATCGAAGGCTTCCTTATCGGAATGGTCGATGACCTTTACCATGTATTGCAGCCAAAATACGCGACAGACATTTTCTTTTATGTCTCTGATCGCGACCAAACGAGTGCAACAGGTTTGATTGACGCTTTTGTTAATTGGGCAGAGCAAGTGCCAGATGTCGTTTCTATACGATTAGGTGCAACTGATGCAGTCAAAACATACAAGCGCACCGAGAAGATGTATATTCGCAAAGGCTTTGTACAAGAAGGTGTCATGTACGAAAAAAGGATCGAACGATGAGTGGTTTAATGAAGAGCGTCAAAAAAGTTTTCCGAAAAGTCACAAAGGCCGTTGGCAAGGTTGCGCCCGTTGCGTTGGCTGCTGCTGCCATTTTTTTTACGGCTGCTGGCGCGATGTCCCCTGCTGGTGGCATGGGAGGCTGGGCGGAAAACGTCAATAGTGCTATCAAAAAAATGGCGGGTACGGGCATTTTGGCCGATACCTTGGCGGGGGCTGTGACCCAAGCGGGATACGGAGCAATAATCGGTGGTGTTGGCGGCGCGGTCATGGGCAAAGGCGCAATGAAGGGCGCTCAGTATGGATCGCTTGCTGGTGCAGTCACAGGCGGCGTAACAGGCTATATGACAAACCCTATCAGTGGTTCAGCCTCATCACCGCCTCCAATAGGTTCAGCCTCATCAGGGTCTCCAATAGCGACAAAATCCGCCATAAAACCAGTAGGCACACTTGCAAAACCCGCAGTTGCTCCAGTGAGTTGGCACGATTCAAGATTTACCCAAGGTGCAACCGAAGGCTTGTTTAACGGAGCTGGTGCGTTCTTAAGTGGAGGTGAAGAGGAAGCGGCGAATATCGCGTCCTTAGCCAAAGCAGAAGATCGCGCAGCTATATCAGCCAATTATACTAATCTGAAAGGCAGTGGCTTATTGGCTAATTACCAAGTACCAAAAAGTGGCGGTCTAAGCCCAAAAGAAAGATTTGGTTCGGGCCAAACGAGCTTCGAATGGAACGGCGTAAGAATCGCTAAAGTATAAGGAATATGAAATGCCGGGTTTAATGCAGGAACAAGTGCCAGAGCAAGCGCCGCAGGGAATGCCGCAAGAAGCTGTTGCACCAGACGCCGACACACAAGAGGGCGGTCAACCAGATATCGAAGGCAACGTATCGCCAGAAGAGCAGGCAGAATACGATCAGTTTGTCGATAAGGGATTGCAGCTTATTTACAACGAAGCCATGACAGATAAAATTCTTGAGCGGTTGCAGGCAAGCGAGAACCCTATCGAGGGACTTGCAAACGTAACCTTCATGGTTGTCGAAAAGCTGGTAAACAGCGCCAAGAAGAGCGGCAAGGAATTTAGCGGCGATGTGAAGTTTCATGGTGGCGTGGAAATCTTGGAAGACATCGCTAACTTGGCAGCGGAAGCTGGCGTACACGAATACACAGAAGAAGAACTTGAGTCCTCGATTTATGCAACGCTCGATTTATACGGCGAAATGGAACTCAAGAGTGGATCGCACGATCAGGGCGCAGCACAAGAAGATATGGCAAACTTAATCCAGATGGATCAAGACGGTTCTCTTGAGCAAGAGTTTCCCGGCTTAGAAAATAAGTTCTCTGGCGCAAAGGAGAAGATGAATGGGTAGCGGATGGACAGGTTTTGCAAAGTCTCTTGCTGGCGGCATGGCTACAGGCATGGGCAAAGGTATGCGCGAAGATCGTTTGGCTCAATATAAAACAGATGCACTGAATGCGCAAAATACGTTTACGGCAAGCGAAAGCGCAAAGGTTATCGCAGCTTCACAGGAGGCAGCGAAACTGGTAGCAACACAAACTGATAAACGTCATGAAGAAAAAACTGGCTTGCTAACAAAACAGATAGAAAATGCCTCTAAGTTCAGATTGGAGACACTTGCATACCAGAGAGAGAGTGCAGCACAAGATAAAGCATGGCGTAAACTTAAAACAGAAGCGGATACAAAAGGCAAAACCGCAACAGCCGAATGGCGCAAAAGTGAACAAACCATTCGCGCTAAACGCGATACAGCCACCGAAAAACATCGTAGCTTGGTTCTTGAAGGCCATCAGAGCAATAAGGCGAATACAGCGGAGCATCGTAGACTTGTTTTGGAGGCTTCTACAAAAGCCGCAGAACATACGTCAGCCTATCGTACATTACTTGAAGGAAATAGAGCTAAGACTGAGAAATTTACTGCTGATCACCGTGCAACTGTGACTAGTCATATGCAAAAAATGCAAACAGCAACCGAAGCTCATCGATTAGCAGTTCTTAAAGGACAGAATCAAAATAATTCCGACACCGCACAACATAGGGCAGAACTTTTGAGGTTGAAAGGTGTTGCCGATAAAGCAACTGAAACATATCGCAATCTAATCTTGGGCAAAGAAAACAAGAAGATTGAACAAACCAGCACTAAGATCGCAAACGAAGCCGATAAAGTTCGTGTTGATCGCCTGGTCGATGCCAACACAACTTCATCTTATGACCCAAAATTAGGTAAAACATTGAAGGCTACCGATTGGCTGTCCGTTGCTAAAACCCTTGGGCCAGAAGAAACAGAAAGATTGCTTGGGTTTGGAAAACAAGGCAAGAGCAAAAAGAACCCATATTTCACTAGCGATCAGGGCGTCAACGATGTCCCTGCGGGAAGCATTGTTTACGATGAGGAAACTAAGAAGTTCTATAGGAAGAACGGCCCATCTAACGGAACCCAAGGCCTTCTTACTACTGATGCAAGTACAATATAATAGATGACAGGATGCGTTTATGGTCTTCGACCCCTTAAAGTTTTCCCCATTAGATAACGATCTTAGCAGTAACCCTAATTTTTCATTGATAGACGAGCCATTAGATGTCGATGATGAAGAAACTGACGGCGCTTTTATGTTTGGCGTCGATCAGGCTCAGTCATTACTTGGTCACGGCGTGCAGGCCGTTGAAGATGTATTTGGCGCTGACACAACCTATGGCGATGACTATGTAAAGAAGCAGGATGCCGAAATAAAGGTGGGCGGCTATAAATCTACATATCAAGGCAACTTGGTAGATCAAGACGTTATGGATATGCCGGGATGGTTAGCTGAAAAGCTGGCAGAAAATGCTGCGATGTCTGCCCCTGCCCTAGTTGGTGGCGTTGCCGCCGCCGCTTCTGCCCCATTTTCTGTTGCCGCTGCCCTAACAATTACTGGTGCATCTGCGATTCTGTCTGGCTTTATGGGTACTGGAGAAGTCGCGAGCGAAATGAAGGATATGGGTGTTTACGATCCCAAAATCGCATTGGCTGGTGGCGCTGTTATTGCGCTTCTCGACAAGGTTGGTTCTGGCATCGTTTCCGCTGGCAGCGTTTCAAAGTCATTAATCAAACTTGGTGTCAAAAAAGAAGTTGCCGGGGAGATGGTGGCAGAGGCCGCAAAGAATGGCGTTGGTCGCGAATTAGCAAAAAGAGCGTTCGCAGAAGGCTTTACAGAGGTTCTTCAAGAAGGCGTTAATGTTGTGGCTTCTGCAAGCCAAGGGGCTGAATATAAAGCTGTCGATCTTGCGAAGCGTGGCGTAGACGCTTTTGCTTTGGGCGGTGCTATGGGTGGCGGATTTGGCGCTGGCTCTATGGGTCTTGAAGCCGGTTTAAAAAGTTTCAAGAGCGATGTTGAAGTTGCTGTTGACGAAGTTGAACTGACCTCAGAAGACATCGACGCGCCCACACCAAACGACCTTACGCTATCTGGCAAAAAGATCATGGCAGAGGGCGAAGCTAAAAACGCATCAAATGCCGTTCTTAATGAAAATGGCTTACCTTCTATCGGTGAGCCTATATCCGTGACCATTGGCGGCGAATCACGATTAGGAACAATTTCTGGCACGTTCACAGAAACGAATGCCGAATTGGGCATTTCTGATATTGGCGTTAAAATCGACTTTGACGATGGCACAAGCACCGACGAATTTATGAAGTCGATTGCTGATGGTAGCGTTTCGATCACGCCTACAGGCGAGGATACAGCACTAACTAACGAATTCATCCCCGATACTCCTGCGCCACCAGTAACCGACGCTGAACAGGCTGAAAACACGAATAAGACCACCCTTGATATGAGTGAAGCCGCAGCAAATGATTTTGCAATTGGCAAGAATATTCACAACCGAGTTAAGCAAATCAAAGCGGATTTCGGAGATCAAGCAGCGGCCCAGTACGAGGCAGCATTTAATGCTTTACTGGATATCCAAGAAGCCGAAACCGTTGCTGCTGCCCCACCCGTTGCGGAAATCGAAACGGTGGTCGAAGAAGATCAAGGATTGAATACACTTGTTGGCGAAGACGTTCCGTTGCCTGATGACTTTACGCAAGACGCAACTATCGAAAATGTCGATAACGCTATGCAGGGCCGTCAATGGTACAAAATCGAAGAAGCAGAGCAAAACCAGATCGCGCAATCATTCGGTCAGACGGCTGACCAGTTTGGCAACACGCTCGATCAAGTTTCATATGTCGCGGGGGACAAAGCGGCTGTCGAGCCGGTCACAAATGACGAATCGTTACCGGTTAAAAAACCCCTATCGGATGCGGTAACAAAACATTTTAACGATGGCAATGGATTTAAGAATATCGTTGCGGCCCGCAAGTTTGCAAAAGAACACGCGCCCGATCTGTCGAATAAAGAGATCGAGGAAGCCATTGAGCTTGGCGTGGTTCAGCAAGCCCGCAAGATTGTGGCCGATGGTGCCAGCGCAGAAGAAACTTACGCAGCCCTTCAAGACCTTTACAGCAAGCAGCCAATTTTGGGTTCGCGTACATCAACGTCTGTTGAAAATCAGGCGTACAGCACCCCTGCCCCATTATCATTCATCGCTTCTCAAGCGGCGGGCATTGGCCGGGACACAACCGTTTACGAGCCGACAGCAGGCAATGGAATGCTTGTTATCGGCGCTGATCCAAAGAACATCACAGCAAACGAGCTTAATGCAGATAGATTTGCCAGCTTACAAGCGACAATTGGCGATGCTGATTTGACTAATGGCGATGCTATGGCAACTGCGCCAAAAGCAAAAGTTGACGTTGTTATTGCCAATCCGCCTTTCGGCAAGGTAATCGACGGCGATAAGAATAAGATTTTTCCGCTGGGCGAAAGCACCACAACGGAAATTGACCATGCTATTTCCTTAAAATCATTGGAGAGCATGAAGGATGACGGCAAAGCCGTTCTAATCATTGGTAGCCAGCATGGCCGCACCATATCTAGTAATCCCAAAGAATCCGCGCTAAAGTACCGTAGTGACAATGCGCGTAGGTTCTTTGTAAAGCTATATAAAGAATATAATGTCACAGACCATTACACAGTCGATGGAAAGCTGTATAATAAGCAGGGCGCAGCTTGGCCCGTTGATGTGATCGTGATCGAAGGGCGAAGCGAATCCGCGCTCGATCTGCCAATGAAAACAGCGCCAGCCGTAATCAGTAGCTGGGAAAACCTTGGAGCAAAGTTAAATGACCGCAATAGCGTGGACACCACCGAACAGGCCGATGGGGATGGTCAGACTGTCGAAGATGCCAACGAAACCGCTGACGCTGGATCAGTACAGGATGGCGATGGCGTCACGGATAGATCGGATGATAGCAAAGGAAACACCCGAACGGGCGAAGGAGCTTCTGGGAGTGACGTTCGACAGGGAGAATCTTCTGACGGACAACAATCTTCCAGCAGCGGGGGAAATCCTAGCGGAGAACAGCGACCTTCTATCAGCCGTGGGGATGGGGCCGTATCCGATACCAGTGACGCAAATTCAAAACAAGCCGGAACTGCATCAAGTGATGAGGGAGGAAACTCTGGAGGAATTTCTGGGGATGCTGTATCGGACGTAGATGATTTCGACTCTATCTTCGATAACGCGCTGGATGAGCTATTCGGGGCGAAAGAACCAGAAGCCACAGAATCAAAAGCCAGAATTTACCCAGAAGCAAACCAACCAACAGCCACTCAATCGGCAACATCAGCCGCTTCTAACACGGTAAAGGGGCTGGATGAAGTCACAGAAGGATTGAGCCAGCTATTCGGTGGCGGCAAAACAATTTCTTCTGGTATAAACTTTGACAAAGAAACTTATGAAAAAGCCAAGCCGCTATTCATTAAAGGCGTGTCGCATTTCAAAACCGCCGGAACAGACATTGCGGCTATGGTCAAGGCACTTGTCGGTCACTTAGCGAACGCAGGCAAATTCTCTCGCGATGCCATTATGAGCATGAAGCCTTATATCCAGCAGTTTGTTGAAGATATTAAGGCTGGCATCGTGTCGCTGGCAGAGAAGAAAGAAGAAGCCGCACCCAAGAAAGAAGAAACAAGCCAAGAACCGCTTGCTGCGCCCAAGCCCATTAAATTGGACGCAAGCATAACTACTAAAAAGGAGTTACTAGAGGCCACACAAGAGGCTTATATATTTTACAACGAGCTAGCATCACGGCCTGATCTGTACGAACAACTGCCCAGCTTTATCAAATTTGACCCTAGAGATAGGGGTAAGATGGAAGATGGTTTCCGGCGTATGCGATCCGCTATGGAGAATAAGTACAAACAAGGATGGAAAGGTAATTATGCCGATGCGACTTGGACGGAATCTGCCGCATCGTTAAATGGTGGAATCAAAGGTGTTGACTTGCTTGATGCCTACACTCTCAACGATATAGTCAAAGAGTATCGCAAAGCGTTTAAGACCGCTAAAACCAAAAGGGGCGAACAGAAGGCTCCAAAGAAGGCAGAGCGCGTAAACGAAGAAGCTGAAACAGCGTACCAAGTTAAATATTCACCAACATCACAGGCTCGTTATGCCGTAGGAACTTTGGTTCCCCGCAATATGCAGACAGCAATAACCAAGGCGCTAAGTAACCTTGAAAGCCGTGTTGGCAATATCGACCAATACGTTGCTGACAAACTGGACTACAGTGTTGATGAAGTTGTCGGCACGGATGATAAGCCGGGGTATTTCTCAGCAGAGCAAGTTGACGCCTTGGCATTGGCTGTTGATAACGCGGAAAGCGGTAACGGATTTATTGTTGGCGATCAAACTGGTGTAGGTAAAGGCCGTTTTGTGGCTGGTATGCTCAAGTATGCGTTGGCGAACGGTAAGACACCTATATTTATCACCAAAAGCCCCGGCTTGTTTGCAGATATGATTCGCGATATGCGAGACATTGGCATGGTCGACATAGATAAATCTGTACTTGTCCACAATAGCAACTTGCGCGGGGATCAGGTGATCCCATTAGATGCGAGCGACCCGAACGATGTTTTGGCTGCGCTTGCGCCGAAATACCAAAAATTAGCCATGCAGCATATTGAGGATAATGGGACGTTGCCAGATGGGCATAATGTTCTATTCACTACATACAAGCAGCTTCAATACAATAGTGGCAAAGACAATATTCGGCAACGTGGAGTTTTGAAGCTCGCGCCCAATGCCGTATTCGTTCTCGATGAGAGTCACTTAGCTGGTGGAACTGACGCCCCAAGGTCAAAAGATGCGGAAGGTGAGGAAAAGAAAACTGGCGCTGACTTCATCCGTGACGCTTTGGCTGATGCCGATGGCGTTATCTATTCATCTGCCACGTTCGCCAAAAACCCTGCCGTTATGTCATTGTACTTCAAAACAGACTTGGCTCTGGCTGTCGATAAGATCGAGGACTTAGCCCCAACGATTAAAGCTGGTGGCGTTCCGTTGCAGCAAGTCGTGTCTAATATGCTTGTTGAAAGCGGCCAGTATGCACGGCGAGAGCGTTCGTTTGAGGGTGTAAGCATTAAGCAAACGCCACTCAAGACAGATAAGGAACTTGCCGAGTCCACATCGGAAACGCTTCGCGAGATATTTACTTTAGACAAAGATTATTTAGAAGAAGCCCGTAAAGAATTTATCGACAACCTAGAAAATGAGGGATTTAAAGGGGCAAATGACGGAGCCATTGGCGAAGTCAGCGCATCGCAAACAGGCTTCTCATCAATCATGCACAATGTTGTAAGCCAGATGTTGCTTTCTCTTAAAGCAAAGGCGGCTGTTGATCTGGCAATTGAGCTACATAAGAAAGGTGAAAAGCCAATCATTGCCCTTGCAAATACAAGCGGGTCAATAATGGATGACTACATTGTAGATAATAATCTGAAAGATGGCGACGAAGCTGATATGCAGTTTAACGTAATTTTGCAGCGTTACGTCCAGCGGCTTCGCAGAATAACCATCAAAGATGACAATAAGAAGAAAACCCGCATCACCATGACGAACGATCAAGTTCTGAAATACGGCGGCGTTGACGCATTGCAAGAATTGCAACGCATTGAAAAACTTGTCGAAGAATCTGATTTATCCGAATTGCCGGGAAGCCCAATTGATTACATCATTGACCGATTAGAAGCTGCTGGCATCAAGACAGGCGAAATTACAGGCCGCTCCGACACGATTTCGGGCGGCATCCTAACAAGCCGTAAGTCATCCGAAGCTGACAAAAAGAGGGCAATGAATGGTTATAATAGCGGCGAAATAGACGCTTTGGTTATCAACCAATCTGGCTCTACTGGTTTTTCTATGCACGCAACAGCGCAGCCGGGGAACGACGGTAAGCAACGCCATATGATTGTTTTGCAACCAGACCCCAACATCGACATTTTTATGCAGATGCTTGGTCGCATCCACCGTACAGGGCAAATCAAGCTGCCAAACTACACACTTGGCATTTCTGACTTAGCTGTCGAGAAGCGATTGGCCGCTGTTCTTATGCGTAAGCTGGCATCACTGAACGCTAACACAACGGCGTCGAAGGATTCCGCTGTTGGCCTTGATGGCTCCGTAGACTTTATGAACAAATATGGCGATGAAGTTGTTTATGAATATTTGCAGGAAAACGAAGAAGTCGCAGATATGACGGGCATGGCCGGTAAGGCCAAAGAGGGTCTTGCATCTAAGTTCACTGGAAAACTAGCTATCCTTGACCCAGTGTTTGTTGAAAAAATTTACAAGGACATCGAATCCAGCTACACGGATTATGTTGAATCTCTTGATCGCATGGGATTAAACACGCTTGAGGCCAAGACCTTAGAATTAGACGCAAAGACAACAGATACAAAAGCGCTAGTAGAATCCAAAGGCGATAGCGATTCTATATTCTCAGCCGCCGCAAAGATTGAAACGGTTAGTGCAAAGAAGCTAGGCAAGCCGTTCACTATGGACGAGCTTAAAAAAGAAATCGACAAAACTCTGGACGGCAAGGAAGCCGATGAATTTGCTGCGGCACAAGGCGAAGAAATTAAAGCCAAGATGCCAGAGTACATAGAGAAGATCGACGCCAGCATAAAGAAGGCCGAGTCCAAATTAGAAGAATTGAAGAAAGAGGCCCAAGTCGCGGCTACTAAAAAAGCAGCCGACGAGGGTCGCGAAGCTCCAAACTTTGACCCAGAAAAAGGGCCAGTAACGCAACTGAGGGGAAAGAGGGTCGAGGGAGCAGAGGCTTCCGTCGATGTTTGGAAAAAGAAAAAGGAAGAAGCGCAACAAAAAATAGAGGATATGGTGGGCCAGCTTGACAGCTACCGCCCCGGCAAAACTTACACCATAAAAGTTGTGGACGGCGTAATAACGCAAACAATCGAAGCGGTTTCTCTTGGCGTCAACATTAAAGGCGTGACAGGAAACCCAACGGCAGCAAGCTCGTACAAGATTCGGTTTGCCATAGCCGACGCTGGCCGTGAGATAATCGTTCCGCTTTCTAAGTTTACTTCTGAGGAAGCAACATACAGCACGGAATCTGCGTCTGGTGGAGTTGTGCGAGAGGCGTTTGAAAACGGCGTAACAGAAGCCCGCGAAACACGCCAAATTATCACTGGCAATATTCTTTCTGGCTATGCGAAGTTTAAAAAGGGCCAGATCATAATGTTCACGCGGGACGGTGGCTCTCGATCACAAGGCATTATGATGCCCAAAGATTTTGACCTTCAAAAAGAGCTTGAGAAAGAGGCTGTTAAATTTACCGACCTTTCTCAGATCGCACCATTTCTTGAAAAAGGTGACGGTACGCGGCGCATCCATTCTGAGGATGATATAATTGCGTTCACTTATGACAGATATAACGGGTTGATGCTTAACATCCGATCTAAGAACGGAAAAAGGTTTGCGTTAAACAAAGCCGTTCGGAACATCCTTGGTGATATCGAGACAACAAAGAGCGCGAGAACTTGGAAGAAAGTAATCAAAAGTGCTGACGATCTGGTAGCTATTGCTGAAATCTATGGCGTTGATTTCGTGACATCTACCCACAAGGACGAAGCACGGCTTGTTACTGATCCAGAGGTAAAGTACGCAATTCCTCGCAGCAATGTTACACAAGAATTTACGGCAGACGTTTTAGAAAAAATGCCGCGAATTGAGCAAGCGTTAAAGGCACGCTTAAAACAGCTTGGTTTGTCAGAAAAAATCGCCGTGGAATTTGTTGAGCGCATACCGTCACTCAATGTTGGCAGACCGATTGGCTCGTATTCAAGAGGCTTGATCCAAGTCGCCATGAAAGCAGCAGACCCACAGTGGATTATGAACCACGAAGTAATTCACGCATTGAAGGACTTAGGCGTGTTCCGTGAGCTTGAATGGCGGGCGCTTAAAAATGCGGCATTCGATGACAAAAAACTTATGGCAGATGTCAAATCAAGATACCCCGATCTTGGGACGGAAGCACAGTTGGAAGAAGCTATTGCCGATATGTTTGCAGAGTACGTTGAAGGCAAGAAAGCTGGCGGGCCTATTAAACGGGCTTTTGACCGAGCCGTTAATTTCATTAAAGCGTTGTACCGCTCATTCAAGGGGCAAGGGTTTAATACCGCAGAAGACATTTTTGAAGGCATCGAGAGCGGCGAAATCGGATCACGGGACATGGACGCTCTAATTGACGAAATGGAAGCCAAGCCGGTCAAAGAAGCACGCCGCAAGCCACTTCCAAAACATATTCCTTACGCGAACGCGGATCGAGGGGCAGCAATTGAAGCGTCAAACGGTGTTGATCAGCCTAGCCTTCTAGCCAACATAAAAGAAGGGCTTCGCGGTATCGCCGCTGACTTCTCTCGCCATTATGGGAAGCTGCCAAACACACCACAATTCGCACAAGTAAAAGAATGGTTGCGCTCAATGGAAGCCGCACCAGAAGCCTCAAAAGCAAAGGTTATACGCATATTAAAAGGCATCACCGATGGTATGTCGCAAGCTGATCTTGAAATATTCACGCGAAAATTGATCTTGGATGATCTGTTGTTCGAAGCAGACAGCGAGCGCGTAATGGCGTTTGGCTTCGAAAGCCGTGAAGATGTTGAGGCTGAATTGGCGGCTGTTGACCCCTTTATAAATGGCCGTCCTGATCTGCAAGAGAAATTACGCCAACGAAAGATGATATCTCAGCACGTTGCTCGTATGCTTGTTGATGCTGGAGTTCTTACTGAGGAACAAATTGCAAATCCAAACTACTTCCGCCACCAGATATTAGAGTATGCGGAATTAAAGAATCGTAAAACAAAAGGTGTTGGTAGCCAGATCGAGAACCCGCGTTCATTCAATCGTAAGGGTTCTGATAAGTCGTTTAATGCAAACTATCTTGAAGCTGAATTTGATTGGCTGCACAAAGCGTTCGTTGATATTGCAACGGCAACATTAATTTTGAAGATCAAAGAATCCGCTATCAACATTCGGGATAGGGTAGTTGGCGCGGCCAAAGTTCACAACGATACAGCAATACAGAAGTTGATAGCAGAAGACGTTGCTAAAAACGGGTATATGGTAGGAGTACGCTTAACTAGCCCTATGAATGAACGGTGGATATCATATAAGCAAGGTATCGCTATGGGGCTTGAAAATATAGCCAAGCAAGTAAATGACGGCACGTTGAGCGTGCCAGAGCGATTCCAATCAGTTGCCAATTCTATTGCCGATACAGAGTCACAAGCGGAAGAGAGCATATTCCCATTCTTGTCATGGCTTATGGATGGAGGAAAGCCGGGGGCAATGGGTGCTGCAATGGTTTTCAAAGCTACTAACGCACGCAAGGCATGGGTTAAGGAATCACTTGGCGACAATTACGCAAACCCATTAAAGATCGACCAGCTTATTTCAATGGGCTTGGCCCCAGAGGGCTACCGTTCATGGCAACCAGAAGGCGGCAAGATACTGTTCACAGCGTCATCATTAAGTGACAAAGCCGTCGATAGCATCGCGGCAAAGATCAAAGCATCCGACATTGGAACGACAGAAGATATCGCTGACGAAATCAAAGATCACTTAAAAGATGTTCTGGTCGTGGGCGGCGATAAATACAAAATGATCTTGCCAGAAGAATTGGCCGACACGCTTGATAGCATAAAAGACAGCGATGTTGTCGATGCTCTCGCAACAGAATTAGGCAAAGTGACTCGCCGCTGGAAAATCTGGCGCTTGCTGAACCCACGCGGATACATCAAATACAATCTGAATAACTTCTCTGGTGACGTTGACGCTGTTATTGCGGGCAATCCACGGGCGCTGACGCGCATGAAGCAAGCTATCGGTGAATTGCGCGATGTAAGGTATAAAGACGCCTCGCCGTCTGCACGGATGCAAGAAGCATTGGATCGAGGCGTTATTGGCAGTGGCGGCACTTTGCAGGAAATTCCCGACATTCACCAATTGGATGAATTTAGCAAATTGCTAGATGAAAGCACAATGAGCCCCGGCAAGTTCAGCGTCAAAAAGATCACCGCCATGTGGAACATAATGAAGAAGTTCAACAATTTCCGTGAAGATTGGTTACGCTATGCAACGTATCTTGATTACGCGGATCGTGTTGAGGCTGGTGACAGCATGGAAAGCATTGGTTACGGCGCATCGTTGCCAAAAATCGTTGATGCTATCACCGATCCAACAGACAAAGCGGCTCACTTAGCTCGTGAATTAGTTGGCGATTACGGCAACGTATCTGTAATTGGTCAGCGCGTTCGCGCAAAATACATTCCATTTTATAGCTGGATGGAAATCAACACCAAGCGTTACTGGCGATTGTCGGGCAATGCGTTTAGTCAGGGTGTTGGCAAGGGGCTGGCTACCGGCACTGGACTAGCTGCTGGCGTTGGTGCCCGAAAGACTGCATGGCTGGCAACGCGTGCATTGACCCTTTACGTTCTTATTAACGTATGGAATCAGGGCATGTTCGGTGACGAAGAAGACGAATTGACACCAGAAGCTCGTTCACGGCTTCATTTAAACCTTGGGCGCTGGGGCGGAGAAATTCAAACCGTCAAGCTGCAAGGCGCTCTGTCTGATTTCTTGGGCTGGGTTGGTTTCCAAGATGTTATGAGCGGGTATAACAAGCTAGAAACGGGTGAAAGCGATTGGGGTGATGTCTGGGATTCTGTATGGAAAGCTCCGATCAATCGTATCGGAAACGCAGTGACGCCATTGGTAAAAACGCCCCTTGAAATACTCAGCGGGTCGTGGTTCCCAGATATGTTCAATATGTCTAAAGTTCGCGATTGGAAACGCCATGTAGCTCAAACATTCGCGTTAGAGCATGAATATGACGCTTTGAATAATAATCCATCCAAAGGCTATATGCAGTCATGGAAGAACGCTGTTGTTTACAGTCGTGATCCCGGCGAAAGCGCATACAATAGAATATTAACCCGTGCGTATGCTTGGAACGATAAACGCATGGGCCGAGAGGGCAGTGGATCGTTTGCACAGTCGGACAGATCATCAGCGGTATATAATTATAAACGGGCGGTGAAGTTTCGCGATAAAAACGCAGCAAAAAGCGCATACACTGATCTTGAGCGTATCATCAAGCGTGACAATGCCAGCGGGCTTAGAGTTAGAACTGATGTAGATCGGGTTCTGAGGGAGTCAGCAAACCGCGCTAAACCGCTTAATGTTATCCCATTGAATTTGCGCTTTAAATTTAAACAACAGCTTTCAGCCAGAGAAAAACAGCAACTTAAAGCCGCTATAAAGTGGCACGCGGACACATTTAGATAGCTTCATAACGTGATTTGATTGTTTCATTTATATAAATACTATGTTTATAATAATCGCGTCTAATTTCGAATATCGAAAGGAAAGTCTGATGAAGCGGTGGTTAATTATGACTGCGCTATGCGTGACTTTTTTTACAATCAAAGCGCACGCATATGAGCCTGCGCCTGCCAAAGGCATGTTTGTAAGTTTTCCCGGCATATGTCTGTCAAGTACGGTAATGACTGATGTCACAGAGATGATTGCGACGGGGAACAAAGCCGCAGCAAACGCAAAAGTTGTTGATATGGTTAATCGGAAAATTTGCATCATGTTTCAAAACGAAACGTACATGATGTTGGTTGAGATGATTTCGGAATTTCCAAAGGGCAAATCAATTTTTCAAGTGTGGCGCGTTCATGCTGGCGGGGTTCAAGGGTTTGCTTTTTTAGAACTTAAACAGAAAGACGCTGTATGAGATGCCCACGATGCAATGGCTCTCGTCTTCATAAGCAAGGCAAGGCCGGGAGTGGTCGAACACGATGGAAATGTGTTGGCTGCAAGGCTCGCACAACCAACCCCAATCAAGAAGTGGATGAAAAAATTGACTTCCCATCGACGCTCCCAAAAGCGCAAAAATATATCTTTACAGCCGCTCAAAACGCCACTCCTGTCCACAAAGGGTTTCTGTCCAGCCTTCGACACTTTGCTAAACGATCTGGAGCAGAACTCGTCGTTATCCCTTTTAGATATAAAAACCCTACTTCTAACTGGTCGAGTGACAACGAGAGTCATGAGTGGTGGGATAAAGGACTTGCAAAATATCTATTTGACGGACGATTTAATCTAAATAAACACCTTACTATAATGGCGGATATTAAAGTTCAGCCTACGGCAGTTACCCCACTCACCGGCCTTGAAAGCATAACTGGCGAGCGATCAGGCATCGTTGGGCATACGAAGATACAACTTCAAACGATCCCCACGCCTTCAAACAAAATGCCAAAGATCATGGCGACCACAGGCGCTTGCACAATTCGAAATTACTCAGACACAAAAACCGGCAAGAAAGGCGAGTTTTATCATTGCTTTGGCGCGGCAATGGTCGAGCTTGATGGCGATGGGTTTCATCTTCGCCAGATCAGCGCTTGCGATGATGGATCGTTTATTGAATTGGGGATTGAGGCAACACCAAAGGGCTGTCGCAAAGCGCCCCCAGCCGAAGGGCTTATTATGGGGGATACACACGTTGATTCCGTTGATCCAGATGTTGTTGACGCGACTTTTGGGAAAGGCGGGATATGCTCTGTTTTAAAGCCGAAAAGGCTACTGTGGCACGATCTGCTCGATTTCTACTCAGGAAACCACCATCACAGAAACGACCCATTTATTGCATTTGTTAAGCATCAAAACGGAACCGGCAATGTGCGCGGAGAAATCGAAAGAGCTTGCGCGTTTGTGGACTATCATACACCAAAAGGAGCCTTGTCGGTCATCGTCCCATCTAACCACCCGGAAGCGATGGCACGATGGATTCGCGAAACAGATTGGCGCTCTGATCCAGAGAACGCCGAATTCTATTTAGAGACAGCTTTAGCTATCGTCAAATCAGCCCGTATGACGCCATCTGGCGCAAGCTACGATGACCCATTCTCACACTGGGCAAAACAGCTTCTAACAGGCTCAAATCGCATCCTGCATAGGGATGAGAGCTATTCAGTCATGGGTGTTGAGCTTGGTATGCACGGCGACAAGGGGCCGAACGGTTCGCGGGGGTCAATCCGCAACATGGCACGGATAGGAACGAAGTCTGTTATCGGTCACAGCCACACCCCCGGCATCTTCGAAGGGTGTACCCAAACCGGAACTTCAACCCTTCTAAATCTTGAGTACACATCTGGCCCATCTTCATGGCTACAAACCCATTGCGTGATCTATGCAAACGGTAAGCGGTCACTTATTAACATTGTAAAAGGAAAATGGCGCAATGCCTAAATTCTCACAAAATTCATACCGCAAGCTCAGTTCTTGTCATCCCGATCTGGTTACAATTTTTGAGGAAGTTGTCTGGATGCGAGATTGCACGATTGTAGAGGGGCATCGCGGCGAGCCAACCCAGAACGAATATTACCGTCTGGGCAAAAGCCAAGTTAAGTATCCAGACTCAAACCATAACAAACACCCGTCAATGGCGGTTGATGTTATGGAATACTTTCCAAACAAGCCTCATCTTCATTGGTTTAATAAAGACGAAATCCATGATTTTGCAAACTATGTTATCTCTTTGGCAGACTCACTTTATGAAAATGGAGAAATTACTCACAAAGTAACTTGGGGGGGCGATTGGGATATGGATGGAGACACAACAGACACTTCTTTTTTTGATGGCCCTCACTACCAGCTTTATAAGCCGGAGGATAAATAATGTTAGGATTAATAGGCAATATATTTGGCTCACAAAAAGCACTGAGTGGGATTGTTGACGGTGTGACAAACGGTTTAGATAAACTTTATTATACCGACGAAGAGAAAGCTCAGGATGGCGCGATTGAACGAGCCGCAGCACGGGGCATGGTTGTAGAATGGATGTCTACGACAAAAGGACAAAATATAGCTAGGCGTCTGCTCGCGCTCGTCATAACTGGCGTCTGGCTTACACAGTACATCGCTTCTTTGTTGCTCGATCTGGCTGCTGTTTGGATTGAAGATTCAACAAGGATAACAGAATCGTCACTGGTAATCGGCCAACGTGCGGAAAGCATGAACGGTGCTATGATGTTAATCTTAGCTTTCTATTTTGCGGCTCCGCACATGGGTAAAATTGTAGACGGCGCTTTAAACAAGTTTGGTGGAGCGGCCAAATGAACCATCGCGTCTATAAGCCCCGCTCTGACGAACCATAGCCACCGCGATTCTAACTCTTACTTTGTCTGGTGTAACGCAGCTACACGGCGTTGTATCTAGCGCCGCCTCTAGCAATTCACGTAAAGCGGCTTTTTTTATATTACTCAATTTGATGCTTCCTTTTTAAATTATCCATCATTGAGACCTATTTAAAAAAGAAATGCAACCCACCAAAGTGCAACATTATGTTGCACTTTTCCGTGCCCTAAATAGCAGCACTTTTTGGCCCTTATTCGTCTAATCCCTCTCTCACAGATATTCGGTTTGCGTCATATTCTGGTGTAATGTTAACATTAAATGTACCGAATTTTAGGGTAATAAGCGACCCAGCCAATTGCGCCATAGAATCTTTGCTTAACAGCTCTTGGGTGTAAAATGTGAACCCGTCGATTGTTTCAACAGATGGCTTAAAGGGACAACCATCAACTGTTAACAGAAGCCCTTTTTCTTGAGCGCCACTTAGAACTTTAGATATAGTGTTTCGGTGAACTCCAAGGTCTTTCGACACTTCAGATATTTTTAGTTTTTCGTTCTTAAAATGACATTTAACGACGGCAAATAGCACGAATCTGTTTAAATCTTCTTGGAGCCAATAAAAATAAATGTTGTTTTTTAACAATTTAAGCTGTCGGTTTCTAAAAGCCGTTTGTTCATAAACAAAAAAAGCCCATTGTGCGGCAATTGTTGAACTTCTTTGATTCGCAATTTCTAGTCGAACATCAGTTGTCGTTTTATTGCCCATTGAAACGACTAAATTTTTGTTTCTAATGTGAGTATCATAATCCATTGCTTTATTCTGTGCACAGAATGTGTGCACGCCTTTACTCTTTTTGTTAATTTTTGTTAATTTTATTTAATATATTTAATTTATAAACATCGCTTTCGTTATTACAATCATACTTTTCCAAAAAAAGGTCGCGTGTTCATTTGAACAAAAAAAGACCTTAGATTATTTCTAATCTAAGGGCTAAGTCATTGAAATAAATGGTGGGAACGGGCGAGATCGAATCGCCGACCCCTGCAATGTCAATGCGCTGCTCCTACGACCCATAGCGTGTCATTGATAGTCAAAACACTATATATTGTGTCTTTGGAGGTCAATAAGTGTCATGGAAATCATTATTTCTGTTCAATTGAACAGAAGAGCGCTGCACCAAAAAAAACCCACTGTAAAAACAATGGGTTGATTTCGTATCCGCACCTATTACGCACCTATTAGAACTCAAGATGCCCAGCCGCCCCTTTTAAGAAGTTTGGCGAAAATCTGGCATAAACTTGCTCTGTTATCAGGCTGTTCTTATGGCCCAAAAATTGAGCGATCACAGACATTCTTTCGCCACCTTCTGCCATCCAGCG
>Ga0307997_10000414_pt1 | contig 19437 bp, 18 predicted proteins | sample Davwhametageno36_FD_203165 | JGI IMG/M metagenome (GOLD analysis project Ga0307997, IMG submission 203165) | Marine microbial communities from Davis Island wharf, Antarctic Ocean - #36 | ecosystem: Environmental > Aquatic > Marine > Unclassified | place: Antarctic Ocean: Davis Island wharf... | reverse complement strand
GAAATATTTCAATTGACTGCTTTTTACTAATCTTATCATCCATTTACAAGCAAACATACCTGTCAGAAAAGCAAAAACAAAACCTACTAGTAAGGGGATGAAAGTTGTAGTTTCATACTGGATATCTGCTGATAATATATCTTTCGCTATTTTCCCAAAGATTAAAGGGACTACCATTAAGAAAGAGAAACGTGCTGCTTTTTCTTTGTCTATTCCTAATAGTACAGCTGTTGAAATAGTTGCTCCTGAGCGAGAAATTCCTGGTAAGATGGCAATAGCTTGTGAAATTCCAATAAGAATAGCATGTTTAACACCTACTTTTTTTGCTGATGCTTTTGCCTTATCAGCAAGGAATAATAATAAACCAGTAACTAAAAGCATACTTCCTACAAGCGTTAAGGCTCCTCCAAAAAGAGCTTCTATTTCATCATTAAAAAATACGCCCACTAAAGCTGCTGGTATCATTGAAAAAACAATTTTTAAGGAAAACCAAAAAGAATCATTGTTTTTGAACTGAAATAATCCCTTTAGGATTTCTAGAATATCTTTTCGAAAAATAATAATTGTAGAAAGTGCTGTAGCAAAATGTAGTACTACTGTCATAAGTAGACTTTCTTCCCCTACCTTGTTTTCTCCTAAAATGGCTTTTGCAATTTCCAAATGGCCACTACTACTAACGGGCAAAAACTCAGTTATTCCTTGAATAATTCCAAGGATAATAGCATTGATAATTTCCATGTGTTAAGCTTGTTTCCCTTTATGCATTACAGCAAATATTTCAATAATGAAACCAGCTGCAAGCAAAATAGGAGCGATTGTTAAACGAGTAGTATTAAATATCTCATCTGAAAATACTAATGGGTCATCTGACCCCCCTCCAATCATCAAGATTAGTCCGCTTGCCATAAAGGCTAAACCAACAAATAATAAAATGTAATTCTTTTTTGAAAATGCAAAGTCCATAGGTAATGTTTTAGTTGTAAAGTTCGCTTTCGTTTTGTTTAATAAATTTTCGTACTGCAAAAAATGTAGATATCCAGCTAAGAAAAAATCCAAAGATAAATATCAAGATAAAAATAAATCCAATAATTTTTAAATCGGTTATGTTTAGCATGCTTGCTGTTTCGCTTTGTATGAGTTGTATAGAACCAATAAGCATGAAAATAGCAAAAATAGAGCTGTAGATTCCTTGGTAGATTCCTTTCACTAAAAAAGGTTTTTGTATAAAGCTATTTGTTGCTCCAACAAGCCTCATTGTTCGGATTAAGAATCGTTTGGAATATACAGAAAGGCGTATTGTATTATTGATAAGAGCAAAAGCTATGACGAATAATAAAAGACAAAAAGAAAGTAAGAAAAAGCTCAGGCGATTTACATTGCTGTTGAGTTTATCAATCAAATTCTCTTGATAAAAAATAGTATGAACTACTGGATAATAATTCAATTCAGCTTTAATAACTGCTAAGCTGTCCGTGTTGGCATAACTAGCATTTAACTTTACATCAACAGAAGCTAAAAGGGGACTGTAGCCTAAAAAAGAAACGAAATCTTCTCCCAAATCATTTTGTAAATCCTTTGTAGCTTGTTCTTTTGAAACAAAAGTGCTGCTTTTTGCAAAGTCGGCAGCATCCAAAATCTTTTGAAAATTCATGATTTCTATTTCATTCACTCCTTCCTTTAGCATAATAGTAAAGCCAATATTTTCCTTTACATAATTAGAGAGTCGTTGCGCATTTATCAGAGCAAGACCAAGTAGTCCAATTACAAACAACACCAAAGATAAGCTAATTACAACTGAGGCAGATGACGATAAAATTCGCCTGTTTAATGATGTGTTATTGCCTGTTTTCATATAGTTTGCTAAAATATAAAAATACAAATTACTATTTGATGTTATTCATTAACTTTGCGAACAGAATAATATTATAAGATGGATTACAATTTTAAAAAGCTAGAAAAGAAGTGGCAAGTCTACTGGAAAGATAACGAGACCTATAAAGTTTCAGAAGATTCAAATAGGGAAAAATACTATGTGTTGGATATGTTTCCTTACCCTTCAGGAGCGGGCTTACATGTTGGCCATCCTTTAGGCTATATTGCTTCTGATGTATATGCTCGTTATAAAAAATTAAAGGGCTTTAATGTTTTGCATCCTATGGGATATGATTCTTTTGGTTTACCAACTGAACAATATGCTATACAGACAGGTATTCACCCTGCAATCGCTACAAAAGACAATACTGAAAGGTATAGAAAACAGCTAGATCAAATTGGTTTTTCATTCGATTGGACTAGAGAAGTACAAACCTCTGACCCTAATTATTATAAATGGACACAGTGGATTTTTAAGCAATTGTTCAATTCTTGTTATTGCAATACTGAAGATAAAGCAATGCCAATTACTGATTTGGTAGCTTATTTTGAAAAAAAAGGAAATCATAATTCTCAAGCAGTTTGTGATGATAATACACCACAATTTTCAGCTCACGAATGGAGTAATTTCACAGACACAGAAAAAGAAAAAATGCTATTGAATTATCGTTTAGCATTTTTATCAGACACTTGGGTAAACTGGTGTGAAGGTTTAGGAACAGTATTAGCTAATGATGAGGTGAAAGATGGTTTGTCAGAAAGAGGAGGTTTCTCGGTAGAACAGAAACTAATGAAACAATGGTCATTAAGAATTACTGCTTATGCTGACAGGTTAATTTCAGCTTTAGATACAGTAGATTGGTCGGATTCAATAAAGGAAATTCAAAAAAATTGGATAGGAAAATCCAAAGGGGCATCTGTAATTTTCAAATTGGAAAATTCTGAAAATGAAATTGAAGTATTTACTACTCGCCCAGACACTATTTTTGGAGTTAATTTTATGGTTTTAGCTCCAGAGCATAAGTTAGTAAATATAATTACAACTACCGAACAAATAGATGAAGTAGAAGGATATGTAAATTCAGCAAAACTAAAGTCAGAAAGAGATAGGCAAGCTGATAATAGTGTGAGTGGAGTGTTTACTGGAGCTTATGCTATCCACCCTTTTACAGGAGATAAAGTTCAAGTTTGGATTGGAGATTATGTATTGGTATCTTACGGAACAGGTGCTGTTATGGCGGTTCCCTGTGGTGATCAAAGGGATTGGGATTTTGCTAATCACTTTGGTTTGGAAATCATTAATATTTTTGAAGGAGTTGATGTAAGTGAAGTGGCAAATGAGCATAAAAATGTAAAAATTGCGAACTCAGATTTCTTAAATGGTCTGACAGTTAAAAAGGCTATGAATTTAGCAATTTTTAAAATTGAAGAAGGTAGTTTTGGAAAAGGTAAGATAAATTATCGTTTGCGTGATGCAATATTTAGCCGTCAAAGATATTGGGGAGAACCATTCCCAGTGTATTATAAAGGAGAAACAGCTTATATTTTGGACGATAATAAGCAAGTTACATTGCCTGCGGTGGATAAATATTTACCAACGGCAAGTGGTGAACCACCATTGGCAAGAGCAAGAAAAGAGGATTGGAGTGTATTTGAAGGAGATAGAATGGAAACAAATATCATGCCAGGTTGGGCAGGAAGTTCTTGGTATTTTTTGCGTTACATGGACCCAAATAATGATGGGGAGTTTTGTGCAAAAGAAAAATCAGATTATTGGGGACAAGTAGATTTGTATATTGGAGGCGCTGAGCATGCTGTCGGTCATTTACTATATTCACGTTTCTGGACTAAATTTTTGTTTGATAGAGGATTTATTTCTTTTGATGAGCCGTTTAAAAAAATGATTAACCAAGGAATGATTTTAGGAAGATCGAGCTTTGTGTATAGAATAAATGACACCAATACTTTTGTGAGTTTTGACAAGAGAAAGGAACATAAAACAACAAGATTACATACCGATATCAGTTTTGTGGATAATGATGTGTTGAATGTGGAGGCCTTTAAAAATTGGAGAGAAGAATATGCTAATGCTGAATTTATTCTAAATGAGGATGGAAAATATTTATGTGGTCATGAAGTGGAAAAAATGTCAAAATCAAAATACAATGTACAAACCCCCGATAATTTGGTAGAAGATTTTGGGGCGGACACTTTGCGTTTGTATGAAATGTTTTTAGGACCATTAGAACAGTTTAAGCCTTGGGATGTGAAAGGAATAAATGGGGTACATAATTTCCTGCGTAAGTTTTGGCGTTTGGTGCATGATACAGAAAATAACTTTTCAGTTTCAGATGAAACACCAACAAAAGATAATTATAAGACCTTGCATAAAACCATTAAAAAAGTGGAAGAGGAAATTGAGCGTTATTCTTTTAATACGGTTGTGAGTACTTTTATGATTTGTATAAATGAATTGACAGAGCAAAAATGTAGTAACAGGGAGATCATTTCTGATTTTACAATTTTACTTTCGTCCTATGCGCCACATATTACTGAGGAGGTTTGGAGTGAATTAGGTAATGAAACTTCAGTTACTAAAGCAAGTTTTCCAACCTTTAATGCTAGTTATTTAGTGGAAAATGAAGTGAACTACCCAGTTTCTTTTAATGGAAAGATGCGATTTAAAATTACTTTACCTTCTGAAATGACTAAAGAACAGGTTGAGGTTGAGGTGATGAAACATGAAAAAACAGCTCATTATTTGGAAGGGAAATCGCCAAAGAAAATAATTGTGGTTCCTAAAAGAATTGTAAATATAGTAATGTAAGGTTTTAGTGACTAGTTATTTTTTGCTAGTTAAAACTACTTTCTTTTTTTATCTTTGAAAAGTGAAATCATTTATTCGCTTTCTTGTCTTTAGTAATCTTTGGGTTGCATTTTGTGTGCTTGCCTTGGCTTTGAGCTCGGAATTATTGCTGAGCACTTCAAATTATCAAATCAGTCAATTTGTATTTTTCGCCACTTTATTTACCTATAATTTTCAAAGGGTTGTTAGGATTGAAAGAGGCTTGAATCATGTTCGTAAAGTATGGCTAGCAAAGCAAAATATTGCTATTTATATATTTATGGCGTGTGGAGGTTTAGTAAGTGCCTATCGCTTTTTTGAATTCCAATTAATAACTCAAATTGTTATAGTTATTGTTGGCTTGCTTTCTGTTTTATATCCTTTCGGATTAAGGAAAATTCCTTTTAGTAAAATTTTCATTATTTCTTTTGTTTGGACTGTAAGTACTATGCTTTTGTTGGTGCTTGAAAATAATGTCCCAATTTCACAAAATATTGTATTGCACTTATTGTCACGATTTTTGTTTGTTTTCGCTATAACTATCCCTTTTGATATTAGAGATTTGAAGTATGATGCTCAAGATTTACAAACAATTCCTTTATTTTTTGGTATTTTAAAAGCAAGATTTATTGCCCTTTTTTCTTTGTTTATTTGTGTGGTAATCTCAGTTTTTCAGTACTTAGAAAATTCCTTAATATCTTCAAATTTACTAGCATTAATTTTGCTGTATTTTGTAGCTTCAATTTTCATAGTAAAATCGGATGAAAAAAGGGGTGAAATGTACTTTTCATTTTGGGTAGAATCCTTGAGTATTTTATGCTATTTATTTTTTGTAATTTCAGTTTTGATTTTTTAAATCAGATTGCTTACTTTTACTACGATTATAAAAATGAATAAATGTCAGAAGAAACAACATCCGTACACTATATAAATTACTTAGCTCTTGATAAAGTTTTAGATTCACAAAATCTACTTAGTGGAGATGGAAAAGAAGCGGCACATGAGGAAATGTTGTTTATCATCATTCATCAAACTTATGAATTGTGGTTTAAGCAAATCCTGCATGAGATAGGTTCGACAAGGGACTTGTTTAAAGCCGACAAAATTAACGAAAGTAATGTTGGTGTAATTGTCAGGAGAATGGATAGGGTGAATAAAATTATGACTACCCTTATTGGGCAGTTGGATATTTTAGAAACTATGACTTCTTTGGATTTCTTAGATTTTAGAGATCATTTATCTCCTGCATCTGGTTTCCAGTCACACCAATTCAGAAAGATAGAAGTAATGCTAGGCTTAAAAATTAAGAAAAGACATCAGTTTGGAGGATGTCCTTATCATAGCCAATTTGAAGGAGAAAAGAAAGAAGAAATTTTAGATTTAGAAGCAACTGAATCTTTATTCTCTTTAGTTGAGAAATGGTTAGAAAGAATCCCATTTTTAAATATGGAAGGTTTTGACTTCACTCAAAAATATGAAGGAGCAGTAAACCAAATGTTAGACAAAGAAATTTCAGGAATTAAAGCAGCAAACTTAACGGATAGCGATAGAGAAATCAGAATTCGTATGATTGAGGAAAACAAAAAGTATTTTGAAAGAGTACTTTCTGAATCTGAACATAATAAAGCGATTGAAGAAGGGGAAACAACTCTTTCCTACAGAGCTACAATGTCAGCACTATTAATTAATTTGTACAGGGATCAACCTGTTTTACATTTGCCGTATCAGTTCCTTAGAAGTTTGGTGGAGTTTGATCATAAAATTGCAACTTGGAGGTTTAGGCATGTTCAAATGGTAGAAAAAATGTTAGGTCAGAAAATAGGAACAGGAGGAAGTTCTGGTCAAGGGTATTTAAAAGAAACAGTGGACAAACATAAGATATTTACTGATTTGGCGAATATCTCAACACTAATGATTTCTCGTTCCTACTTACCTGAATTACCACAAAATATTAAAGATACATTAGGATTTAATTACACAAAATAAATTATGAAAAAACTATTATTTATATTGTGTATTATTTCTTCTTTTAATTCAAAAGGAGCTATACATCAAATACAAGTGTGGAACGGGTACTTCCAGTTTCTTCCACCGAACAATATTACAGTTCAATTAGGAGATACTATACAGTGGATCCCTCTTGACCCTCCAACTATGACTCATACAATAACGTCTGATAATATTCCTTCTGGAGCAGTTCCTTTTAATCAAGTGTGGCAAATGCCTGCAGATACTTTTTTTCAATATATCCCTCAAGTTGCTGGTCTGTATCAATATGTTTGTACCCCTCATATTCCAAATGGAATGATTGGAGAATTTACAGTTACTAATGGAGCTAATGTACAAACTTATATTCCTGATGATAATTTTGAAAATTATTTAGAAGCAAATGGAATGGGTGATGGTATTCAGCTAAATGACAGTATCAATACCCTTAGTATTGAGATGCTAATGTATTTAGATGTTAGCAATCAAAATATATCTGATTTAACAGGAATTGAAGATTTTACTGTTTTATCTACTCTTCATTGTTATTCTAATCAACTCACAAGCCTTAATATAAGTAATAATACTGCTTTAACTTTTTTAAATTGTGTGGGTAATCAGTTACTAAGTCTTGATGTAAGTCAAAATACTGCTTTAACGTATTTGCAGTGTAGTTATAATCAACTTACAAGCCTTGATGTAAGTGGAGCTACTGCTTTAACCTATTTGGGTTGTGAAAATAATTCCCTGCCAATCCTTAATATAAGTAGTGCTACTGCTTTAATTGAATTGCACTGTTATAATAATCAACTAACAAGTCTTGATGTAAATAATAATACTGAGTTAACTCAATTACAGTGTTTTGGGAATCAACTAACAAGCCTTGATGTAAGTAATAATATTGCTTTGACTATATTGCGTTGTAATGACAATCAACTTACATCTTTAGATGTAAGAAATAGCAACAATGATAGTGTAATTGATTTTAATACAATAAACAATCCAAATCTTTATTGTATTGATGTAGATGATAGTGTTTGGTCAACAGCTAATTGGACGTTTGCTAATGGTAATATAGACCTACAACATTATTTCAGTAATAACTGCAGTGGAGCAACATCAATACAAGAACACCTTACAAACAAAGAGTTAATTAAAATTACAGATGTATTAGGTAGAGAAACAAAAGGCACTAAGAATGAACCCCTGTTTTACATCTATGATAATGGAACAATAGAAAAAAAAATAATTATAGAATAAATGGAATTATCACTCAAAAATAAAAATGCAATTGTATGCGGAAGCACTCAAGGAATAGGTCAGGCAACAGCTGTTGAATTAGCAAATCTTGGAGCTAATATTACTCTTATTGCAAGGAATGAATCAAAACTAAAAGAAGTCATGACAACACTTGATACATCTCAAGGACAGCAACATTCTTTTTTAGTTGTAGATTTTTCAGATTCTAAGATCTTAAAAGATAAAATAGAGACTCTTACTGATGATTATCACATCCTAATTAATAATACTGGAGGTCCTGCTGGAGGCCCAATTACAGATGCAAATACAGAATCTTTTGAAGATGCTTTTCAAATGCATTTAATAAATAATCAAATACTGGTTCAGAAAGTATTTGAGGGGATGAAAAAGGAATGTTATGGTAGAATTATAAATATCCTATCCACTTCTGTAAAAGCACCAATTACTGGATTAGGAGTATCTAATACTATTAGGGCTGCAGTTGCTAATTGGGCAAAGACGCTTGCAAGTGAATTGGGTTCACATGGAATTACAGTAAATAATGTTTTGCCAGGATTTACAAATACCAATAGGCTAGAGAGTATAATTTCTAACAAAGCAAATAAACTAAATAAATCAGAGGTAGAGATTACAGATTTAATGAAAGCTTCTGTTCCGGCAAATAGATTTGGAGAAGCTAGTGAAGTTGCAAATGCAATAGCTTTTTTATGTACTCCCGCTGCTTCATATATCAATGGTGTAAATATTCCTGTTGATGGGGGAAGAACTCAGAGCTTGTGATGGAGAAGATTTTAAATTATATAAATGGAGAGCTTGTAGAGCCGAGAAGTGGGAATTATTTAGATAATTATAATCCCTCTAACGGACAGGTATATTCCTTAATTCCTGATTCTGAAAAACAAGATATTGATAATGCAGTAGAAGCAGCCAAGGAAGCTTTTAAAACTTGGAGTGTAACACCAAAGCAAAAGCGGTCAGATATATTAATGAAGTTAGCGGATACTATTGAAAAATATTCTGATGAACTAATAAAGGCAGAAAGCAAAGACAATGGAAAGCCAGAATCTTTAGCAGCTCATGTGGATATCCCAAGAGCACCTGCTAATATCCGTTTTTTTGCAGGAGCAATTCTACACGATAGCTCTGAGATGCATGAGATGGATGGAATGGCGATTAATTATACATTACGCCAACCTGTTGGTGTAGCAGCCTGTATCTCCCCTTGGAATTTACCTTTATATTTACTTACTTGGAAAATTGCACCAGCTCTTGCTTCAGGAAATACAGTGGTAGCAAAACCATCTGAAGTAACACCAATGACAGCCTATATTTTAAGTAAAATTTGTATTGAAGCAGGATTGCCAAAAGGAGTTTTAAATATTGTTCACGGCTTGGGAAGTAAAACAGGCGACCCTTTAACCACTCATCCAGATACACCTATTATTTCTTTTACTGGAGGAACTATTACAGGAAAACATATAGCAACTGTGACCGCGCCAATGTTTAAAAAAATATCTTTGGAATTGGGCGGTAAAAATCCGAATATCATTTTTTCAGATGCTGATTTTGATAAGGCAGTAAGTATGGCAGCTCGTGCAGCATTTACCAATCAAGGTCAGATTTGTTTGTGTGGTTCTCGTCTATTTGTTCAAGAAGAAATTTACGATAAATTTAGAGATGCTTTAGTTGCTAAAACAGCAAAACTAAAAGTGGGAGATCCAAAAGATGTAACATCCAATTTAGGAGCAGTAGTTTCTAAAGATCATATGGAGAAAATTCTAGCTAAAATTGAATTAGCAAGAACTTTAGGAGGAAAAATATTAATTGGTGGAGAAAGAGAATTATTAGAGGGAGAATTAAAAAACGGTTACTATATTCAACCTACAATTATTGAAGGTTTATCTTCTGATTGTGATATTAATCAAGAGGAAATTTTCGGCCCTGTAGTATCTATAATTCCATTTAAAACAGAAGAACAAGTAGTAGAAATGGCAAATTCTACAAAGTATGGATTGTCAGCTTCCATTTTTACAGAAAACATAAGTAAAGCCCATAGAGTTGCTGCCAATATTGATGCTGGTATTGTGTGGATTAATACTTGGCTTCTTAGAGATTTAAGAATTCCTTTTGGAGGGATGAAGCAATCAGGTGTTGGACGTGAAGGAGGTTTTAAATCTCTTCAGTTTTTCACAGAATCTAAAAATATATGTGTTAAAATATAAAGATGATAACGCAATTGCAAGTTGAAATAAATAAAGTAGATGCTGAAAAGATTAGACCTTTAAGGCATTCCGAATTAAGAAAAGGACAAGATTTTTCTACTACTTCTTATTTGAAGGATTATGAAGAAGGCACTTTTCACATGGCTTGTACTGTAGATGATAAAATTATAACCTGTGCAACATTTTATGCTGAGAAATCAATGAAGATAAAATCGAATAAGGCATATAGATTAAGAGGAATGGCAACAGATTCTCAATTTCAAAGAAAAGGTTATGCTAGAAATTTAATGTTAGAATCATTTAAAGAACTTAAAAAAAGAGATTGTGATATACTGTGGTGTAATGCTCGTTTATTGGCAGTCAATTTTTATAAATCTGTAGGATTTAAGATTATCGGAGAGCTTTTTGATATTGAAGCAATAGGACCTCATTATTATATGTATAAAGAAATTTAAAAAATGAACGGAGAAAAATTTAATTCAGATAGAGCACCTCAGGCAGTAGGATTATATCCTCATGCCCGAAGGGTTGGAGATATTTTATATTTATCTGGTGTAGGACCAAGAAAAGCAGGACAAACTGATATTCCTGGAGTAACACTAAACGCTAGTGGAGAGATAGAAAATTATGATATTGAAGCTCAATGTCATTCTGTTTTCGAAAATATTCGTTTTATTTTGGAAGATGCCGGCTCCTCTTGGAGTAATATTATTGATGTTCAGGTCTTCCTCACTAATATGAAAGATGATTTTAAAACGTATAATAAAATATATGCCGAGTATTTTAAGGAAAATCAGCCTTGCAGAACAACTATTGAAATAAAGAGTTTACCAACTCCAATAGGAATAGAATTGAAAGTAATAGCAACCATTTAAAACTATAAATTATGAGTACTATCAGAAAGCCTTTTAACTTCCTTAAATGGATAGAAGACAACAAAGACTTACTAAAACCACCAGTTGGAAATAAGTGTTTGTATACCGAATCAGGAGATTTTATCATTATGTTAGTAGGCGGTCCTAATGCCAGAAAGGACTATCATTATAACGAGACTGAAGAATTTTTCTATCAGATAAAAGGAGATATTATTTTAAGAATTCAGGAAGATGGAAAAGCGGTTGATGTTCCAATTAAAGAGGGAGAAGTGTTTTTATTACCTGCCAAAATACCACACTCACCTATACGATCTGAAGGATCTATTGGGATGGTGATTGAATGTAAAAGAACTTCAAACGAAAGAGACGGGCTTATGTGGTTTTGTGATAATTGTAATGAACCGTTACACGATACTTATTTCCAGTTAACAAATGTTGAAAAAGATTTTCAACCTAGGTTTAAAGAATTTTATACTTCTGAAGATAAAAGAACCTGTAATAGTTGTGGAAATACTATGGAAGCAGATAAGCGATTTATATAAAAATGGGCAAATTATTTACCATTGATATTCATACTCATATTTTACCCGAAAATATTCCTAATTTCAGAGAGAAATTTGGTTATGGAGGGTTTGTAAGTTTAGATCATCATAAGCCTTGTTGTGCTAAAATGATGATGGATGATAAGTTTTTCAGAGAGGTAGATGATAATTGTTGGTCGGATGAAGCTAGAATTAAAGAATGTGATGAGCAAGGAGTAGATGTGCAAGTTTTATCTACTGTACCTGTTATGTTTTCTTACTGGGCAAAGGATGAAGATACCCTTACAGTAGCTGAATTTTTAAACGACCATATTGCCGATATAGTAAAGCGAAATCCTAAACGATTTATTGGCTTAGGAACAGTCCCAATGCAAAATTCGGCTTTAGCAATTCAAGAATTAATCAGATGTAAAGAGATTGGTTTAAGAGGAATACAAATTGGCTCACATATCAATGATTGGAATTTGGATAGAGCCGAGCTATTTCCCTTTTTTCAAAAATGTGAAGAATTAGAGATGAGTGTTTTTGTTCATCCTTGGGATATGATGGGTAAAGAGAAAATGGAAAAATATTGGTTACCTTGGTTGGTGGGGATGCCTGCTGAAACCTCCTTAGCCATTTGTTCCATGATTTTTGGTGGTGTTTTTGAACGCTTACCAAAGTTAAAAGTAGCTTTTGCTCATGGTGGAGGTTCTTTCCCCGCAACTATCGGGAGAATTGAGCATGGGTTTAATGTGCGTCCTGATTTATGCGCTATTGACAACAAGGTAAATCCTAGAGATTATTTAGGAAATTTCTATTTGGATAGTTTAGTGCATGAGCCAAAAATGTTAGATTTTATTGTTGATATGATGGGTGAAGATAAAATCTGTTTAGGAACCGATTATCCTTTTCCTTTAGGGGAGTTAGAACCCGGTAAACTTATTAATGAAATGAGCTATACCAATGCTAAAAAGTCTAAGCTCTTGGCTGAAAACGCTTTGAATTGGCTTGGTCTCAATAAAGAAGATTTCATATAATGAAGGCAAAAATCAGTTTCAAAACTTTTGATTTTGAAGTAAATTTTTCTAAAGGAAATGATATTTCTATTCCTATAAATTTTAATGGAGAACAGCCCAATACTTATGGAGTTGATGGAGCAACTTCCAAACCTTATCAAGATGGGCAATTTATTGGCGACACTCGAAAGGGCGGTCCTTGTAATTTTGAAACGTATAGTTTTACTCCGCATTGTAACGGTACCCATACTGAGTGTATTGGTCATATTACAGATGAAAGAGTTAGCGTTTTATCCTCACTTAATCAGGAAATGATACGGGCAACTTTGGTTTCTGTTACTCCAAAAAATACAACTGAAAATTACATTCCTGACTTAAACAAGGAGGATTTAGTGATTACAAAAGAAGATTTGGAATCGCAACTAAAAGATATAGATCCTGCTTTTTTGCAAGGATTAATTGTTCGAACTACACCTAATTTTGAAGATAAGAAAAGTAGAGATTATATGAAAGTTACTCCTGCTTTTTTCAGTATTGATGCAATGGAGTATATTGTAAGTTTGGGTGTAGACCATTTATTGGTTGATACCCCGTCTGTAGACAGGTTGCTTGATGATGGTCGCCTTTCAGCTCATAATATTTTTTGGGAAACAAAAGGAAAAAAGTTTAACCCAAATACACAAAATAAAACCATAACAGAAATGATATTTGTTCCTTCTTCTTTAGAGGATGGAGCCTATTTATTAAACCTGCAAATTCCTGCATTTGTCTCGGATGCAGCACCAAGCAGACCCATAATTTACAAGATAAATGAATTATAAAGATACAGCCAGTTTTGCATTAGAATTAGATGCGAAAGATGAATTAAGAAGCTATAGAAATGAGTTTCATATTCCCTTACAAAAAAATGGAGAGCCGCATGTTTATATGTGCGGGAATTCATTGGGATTACAGCCTAAAAGAACCAAACAATTTTTAAATCAAGAGTTAGAGGATTGGGCTACTTTTGGAGTTGAGGGGCATTTTCATGCCAAAAATCCTTGGCTTCCTTATCATGAGTTTTTAGCTGAAAGTTACGCTAAAATAGTCGGTGCAAAAAGCAGTGAAGTGGTTGCTATGAACACCCTTACGGTAAACTTGCATTTAATGATGGTTTCCTTTTACCGACCAACTCAAAAAAGACATAAAATTATTATTGAAGGGGATGCATTTCCATCTGATATTTATGCTGTCGAATCTCAAATAAAACACCATAGATTTTCTCCGGAAAGTTCTTTAATAAAGCTAAGGCCAAGAGACGGAGAGTCTGCAATCAGATCAGAAGACATTGCCGCAATAATTGAGGCAGAAGGCGATGAGATTGCTTTGATTATGTTGGGAGGAGTGAACTACTATACAGGTCAGGTTTTTGATTTTGAAATCATTACAAAGTTAGCGCACACTAAGGGAATTACTGTTGGTTTTGACTTAGCTCATGCAGCAGGGAATATAAAATTAAAACTTCACAAATGGGGAGTTGACTTTGCGGTATGGTGTTCATATAAATATTTAAATTCTGGACCTGGTTCTGTTGCTGGTGTGTTTGTACATGAAAAACATCATAATGCAAATTTACCAAGATTTGCAGGTTGGTGGGGGCACAATAAAGAAGATCGTTTTAAAATGCCAGATAAATTTAATCCTATTACAAGTGCTGAAGGCTGGCAATTAAGCAATCCTCCTATTTTATCTTTAGCGGCAATTCGTGCTTCCCTTTCTATTTTTGATGAGGTGGGAATGAATAAGTTGGTTTCAAAATCTAAAAAACTAACAGATTATTTAGTGTTTTTATTAAACTCGATTGAAACAGACCGAATAGAAATTATTACTCCAAAAGAAAGAGGTTGTCAGCTTTCTATACGAGTGAAAAATGGGAATAAAGATTTGTTTGACGCCATAACTGAAAAAGGGGTAATTGCTGATTGGCGTGAACCGGATGTAATTCGTATAGCACCAATCCCCCTCTACAATAGCTTTCAAGATGTTTTTAAATTTTATACAATACTAGAAGAAGAATTATAATGAAAAAAAATATTACAATTGTAGGGGCGGGACTAGCGGGTTCTTTATGTGCTCTGTATTTGACTAAAAGAGGACACAATGTTTCTATTTTTGAAAGAAGAAATGACTTGCGATCAGAGATTATTACAGCAGGGAAGTCTATCAATTTAGCACTTTCAACAAGAGGTTTGACTGCATTAAAAAAAGTTGGTGTTGATACTGAGGTAATGAAAATTGCTATACCTATGGATAAGCGAATAATGCATGATGATAAAGGAAATTTAACAGAGCAGCTCTACGGAAATGATGGGCAGGCAATTTATTCTGTTTCAAGAGCTCAATTAAATGTTCTAATGATGAAATTGGCTGCAAAAAATGGAGCTGATCTTTATTTTAATGAAAAATGTATAGAAGCTAATCTTGAGGATGCAAGTGTCATTTTTGAAAATACAAATACAAATAAAAAGCAAACTGTCACATCTGATTTGATAATTGGAGCCGATGGAGCTTTTTCAGCTGTTAGGAAACAAATGGTAGAGCAATATAATCATGAGTTTAATTATAATAAAATCGAACATGACTATAAAGAATTACATATTCCTGCAGGTAAAAACGGGACTTTTTTATTAGATAAGAATGCATTGCATATCTGGCCAAGAGGTGAGTTTATGCTTATTGCATTAGCCAACTTGGATGGCAGTTTTACTTGTACATTATTTGCTCCGAAAAATGGGAAAAAATCATTTGAAGGCTTAAACTCTAAGGTAGAAGTAGAAAATTATTTCAGTACTATTTTCCCTGATTTTTTAAATTTAGTTCCTGATTTATATGACCAGTGGATTGCTAATCCTACTTCTGGTTTAGGTATTATAAAAACTTACCCTTGGCATATAAATGATACTACCGTATTAATTGGGGATGCTGCTCATGCAACTGTACCGTTTTACGGACAAGGTATGAATGCAAGTCTTGAGGATTGCAGAATGTTAGATAAGTTATTAGATAAGCATGGAGATGATTTAAAGTCGTGCTTTGAAGAATACTCTGTAACTAGAAAACCTAACGGTGATGGATTGCAGGATTTGTCTATGCAGAATTTTATAGTAATGCGTGATAATACAGCTGACCCTAAATTTTTACTGCAGAAAGAAATTGAAAAGAAATTTTCTAATTTATATCCTGATAAATGGATCCCACTTTATTCTATGGTTAGTTTTACTAATATCCCTTATGCTGATGCTTGGGAAATTGGCATGAAACAAGAAAAAATGATGGAAGAAATCATGAACACTCCTAATATTGAAAAAGAGTGGAAAAGTGACGAAATAATGCAAAAAATGTGCAGTTTGGTGTAGAATTTGGTATTTTTAAGTAAAAGTGAGTAATTTTGGTAGGTTGTTATATGTGATAATTAAAAATAGTAAATTCTGAAATTGATGAAAAATTAATAAAAACAACTAAAAATGCAATAAAATGAAGAAAAACAGCTTAATAGTATTAATTATTGCGATTTTATGCTCTTGTCAAAAAAAAGAGACTAAAACTATTATCCTCTCCAAAGCATCTTCAAATTATGTAGAATGGATAGAAGATGACAACACGATTATCCTAGATGCTTATACTATTAAAAACACGGATTCTATTTTGGCATTAGCGGATGGGATTATCCTTACCGGAGGGGAGGATATAAATCCCTTACAATATAATGACACTATAAATTTGGCAGTGTGTGGTGATATCAATTACCAAAGAGATACGCTTGAAAGAAAACTATTTGATTTTGCGCTTGCATATAAAATCCCATTAATTGGAGTGTGTAGAGGTATGCAAATGATGAATGTTGCAAGTGGAGGAACACTTTATGGCGATATCCCATCAGAAATTGGCACAACAGTTATCCACCGCAACAATGGAGAAGTGATGCATGAAATTGCAATTGTTGATACTTGTTCATTAATTTTTCCTATCCGTACAGATACCTTTATGGTAAACTCTTGGCATCATCAAGGACTTAATGATCTTTCTAAAAACTTAAGAGTTATTGCTCGCTCATTTGATGGATTGCCTGAGGCAGTGGTAATGGAAAAATCAGCTCATCCTTTTATGATTGCTGTTCAATTTCATCCTGAGCGTTTAGGAAAAGAAAATCCAATTCATCAAAAAATGAGAGATAGTTTCTATAAAGCAATGGGTGAATAAGATATTTATTTTAATAAATAAATTTTAAACGTTTTTTAAAAGCAATCCAGTTACATTTGCAACCTTAATTTCTCTACATGTTTCAGGATATTTTATTTACTTTTTTAATTAGCTTTTCTCCTTTTGGTGAAGCGAGAGCTGGAATACCATATGGCGAGCTAGTTGGCTTACCTATTCTTTTGGTATTTGTAATTGGCTTAACTGCAAATTTATTAGTATTCCCTGTTTTTTATAAAGCAATCGAACTAGCAAATAAACATCTTTGGAAAAATCCATTATATAAAAGAACGGCAGTTTATTTAGCCTCAAGAGCAAGAACAAAAACTAGAATTATAATAAAAAAGTACGGGGTTTGGGGCTTGATGGTTTTTGTTATGATTCCATTGCCTGTTACTGGGGCTTATATTGGGACGATTGCGGCTTATATTTTTGGAATTAGCTATCGGAGATCGTTAATTGCGATTAGTAGCGGCATAACTATTTCATCTATTATGGTGGCTCTATTCATGTACTTAATATAAGTTTCTTTTATAGGCTGCTAAAAACTAGTAAAAGCAACTAAAATTCTATATTTGCTCTATATATGAATGGAAAGAAAACAGTACTTATTATTTTGGATGGTTGGGGACATGGCGATAAAACCAAATCGGATGCCGTATATCATGCAAGTACTCCTTTTGTTGATTCTTTGTATAAAAATTATCCTAATTGTGAGTTAAAGACTTTTGGTGAGCATGTTGGATTGCCCAAAGGACAAATGGGGAATTCGGAAGTAGGGCATTTAAACATTGGTGCTGGTAGAATTGTGTATCAGGATTTGGCAAAAATAAATATTGCTTGTGAGGATAATTCCATTGCTGAAATGGAAAATTTAAAAACCTCTTTTGCTTATGCAAAGCAGAATAATAAAGCACTTCATTTATTTGGTTTAGTTTCTGATGGGGGAATTCATTCTCATCAAAATCATTTATACAAATTGTGTGAGCTAGCTAATAAAGCAGGAATTGAAAAAGTATTTGTTCATGCTTTTACTGATGGTAGAGATTGCGACCCAAAAAGTGGAAAAGGATTTATTAAGCAGTTGGAACAAAATTTATTTGGAGCTAAGATAGCTTCAATTTGTGGTAGGTATTACGCAATGGATAGAGATAAAAGATGGGAAAGAGTAAAATTAGCTTACGATTTACTTACAAACGGAATAGGAGAATCTTCTCAAAATCTTACTGAAAGCATCCAAAATTCTTACAATAATGGAATTACAGATGAATTTATAAAGCCAATTATTAGTGTAGACGAAAACAAAAGTCCGATAGCGACAATACATGAAGATGATGCTGTGATTTGTTTTAATTTCAGAACAGATAGATGTAGGGAAATTACAACAGTACTTACCCAAACTAATATGCCAGATTTTGGAATGAACACCCTAAATCTTAATTATACTACCATGACAAATTACGATTCTTCTTACCAAAAGGTGAATGTAATTTACAATAAATCTAATATCAAAAATACTTTGGGTGAGGTTTTAGAGCAAAACAATAAATCTCAAATTAGGATTGCTGAAACAGAAAAATATCCTCATGTTACTTTTTTCTTTTCAGGAGGTAGAGAAAAAGAATTTAAAGGGGAAATAAGATTAATAGTCAATTCCCCAAAAGTGGCTACTTATGATTTGCAACCCCAAATGAGCGCCCCTGAAGTTACAGCAACTATTGTTGCCGAATTAGAAAAAGGTAAAACTGATTTTGTGTGTTTGAACTTTGCAAACCCGGATATGGTAGGGCATACTGGCGATTATAATGCTATTGTAAAAGCAGTAGAGACAGTAGATAATTGCACTAAGCAAGTTGTTGAAGCAGGATTGAAAAATGATTATGCTTTTATCATTATTGCCGATCATGGAAATGCAGATTTTGCAATAAATGAAAATGGAACTCCTAATACAGCACACAGTACTAATATGGTACCTTGCTTTGTTATCAACTCAGGATTTAACAATATACAAAACGGAAAGCTAGGAGATATCGCGCCTACAATACTTAAAATAATGGAAATCGAAACTCCAATAGATATGACTGGAGTAATCTTAATAAAATAAAAAAATGGAACACATAAACAATTACATAAACGAAAACAAAGACCGATTCATCAATGAATTAATTGAGCTTTTAAAAATACCATCTATCTCAGCCGATCCTGCTTATAAAGCGGATGTGCTAAACTGTGCTGATGCGGTAGCAGAAGCAATGAAAGATGCAGGAGCAGATAATGTTGAAATCTGTGAGACAGTAGGTTATCCTATCGTTTATGGAGAAAAAATTATTGATTCAAATTTACCAACAGTTTTGGTGTATGGTCATTATGATGTACAACCTGCTGACCCTTTAGAATTATGGACTAGCGGTCCATTCGATCCGGTCGTTAAAAAGACGGATACTCATCCTGAAGGAGCTATTTTTGCAAGAGGTGCTTGTGATGATAAGGGACAATTTTACATGCATGTAAAGGCGTTTGAACTGATGATGAATACCGATACTTTGCCTTGTAATGTGAAGTTTATGATTGAAGGAGAGGAAGAGGTAGGGTCTGATAATT
>Ga0307997_10000412_pt1 | contig 19538 bp, 11 predicted proteins | sample Davwhametageno36_FD_203165 | JGI IMG/M metagenome (GOLD analysis project Ga0307997, IMG submission 203165) | Marine microbial communities from Davis Island wharf, Antarctic Ocean - #36 | ecosystem: Environmental > Aquatic > Marine > Unclassified | place: Antarctic Ocean: Davis Island wharf... | reverse complement strand
CGTGGGCGAGGATGCTGCCCATATCTGTCACCAGGCCAGCCGCATGCGAGAACAGTTGTGTCCAGGCAGGCGTGGTATTGGGTGCAACGAGGATTGAACCCGGTTCCATTTTGTCAAAGTCTGCCTGTGACAGGATTACGCTGGCGCGCCCGGTCACTGTTCCCGAACTGACCGCAAAGCCGTTCAACTGATCGCTGCTGTCATCATTCTTGATCTGGGTTTCCTTGAACTTGATCGAGGGTATGTTACTGGCTTCTTCCGGCACCGTACCGGGAGGATGATGGCGCTTGCGCGCCTCCCGTAGCTCGCGGCGTTCAGATGCCAGGCTGCCAAGGTTGACAAGGGCGTCACCTTTCGCGCGCGCGGTATTCGCTGCGTTGAGTTCTTCGGTCACCATGAAAAATATGTCATCTGGCTGTTTGAATGTGCCTACGTCAACCAGTCGCTGGCCGAGTTCAAACGCCATCGGACGCAGGACCGACCAGGTGTATCCAAAGTAAAATGCAGTTTCTTCTCGAATATGGTTATAGCGCCGGGCAAACCACAGTCGATAACGGAACTGCCAGTAGGTAAAACCGGTCAGTAGCTCGCTTACCTCGTTGTATTTCTGTTCACGTATCGCTGTGGCACGGATGTTCTGGTTGGCAGGATCGTAGTTCTCATCCGACACCATGGTTTTTAAGGTGGCAAAAATGGCGGAAGGGTCCTCGCGCTGGGTCGGGTCGATAAAGTCCAGGCTATATCCCTGGTGCCCATAGATCTCAAGGTAGTCTTCCAGTGCCGCCAGTACTTCTGCACTTGCTTCGTGGGCCCGTAGCTCGTCCATAACAAATTTCAGAGGTGTGACAATCAACAGGTACGTAAGCTCGTCGTTGGCGCGGATCAGTCTGGCTATTTCAAACAGTTGTGCATTGGCCTGCATACTCTTGGATTCGAAGCCGGTCAGAAACTGACCACTGATGTAGTTTTTATCCGGCAGATTCTCGGCAAGAAACACCTGTAGATGATCGTCTGTGGATTTGGCTATGCCAAACGTCGCACTCGTATTGCCAACCCAGTAAAAGCCTTCCTCCCGTGCCATCTCAACAATGCCTTCAAGCAGTGTTTCGTCACTGGCTGATGCTGGGTCTACCATCCGCCACTTTGCCGCGTTATTGACAAGACGCGGCATGGCTTCTTCTTGCCAGCTGCGCCATCTGCGATCACAGTTTTGTGTTCTGGTGTTAGCGATATAGGTAGGGTTATCGCTTTCCGGCATGGTGAGATCACCAGCGAAATCAACGCCGCTGTAGGTTGCGATGACCTCATCCAACCCAATCCGGTCCTCATCCGACACGTCTGCGAGGAACAGGTCAAAGTCATACCGGGCTGTCTCTGGCGTGTCCTCCATGGAGATCCTGACCCGGTCAAGAAATACCTTCCTTGCTGCTGCGGCTTCTTCTTTGGAGGTATGCTCATCGGGTTTGGATGTTCGGTTATAGGCATAACCATTCATCGTGACGAAGCCGGCATCGGCTCGATTAGCATTCTTTCTGGCCGAGAGTAGGCCGTCCGTAAGGTACAGCTCCTCGAACAACGGACAAATTGGGTCGGGCATATTCTCGACAATCTGGCGTCGAAAAAGGACTTTGGGTGGTTCGACCTCCCACTTGACCTCGATGGGTTGCACCGCCAGGTGGGTAACAGGCCGGGATTGCAATAGTGAAAGCTTGCTGCCGCTTTCATCCGTGGCGTAGGCCCACTCGATATCCTGAGGTAAGCCATCATTGAGTTGTTCAATTTTGAGAGCCACACTAACCAGCTCGCGTAGCATTTCATCGGAGAGACTGGATTGTTCGCGCTGCTCTTCACTGGTGTCCTGTAGTCGTGTTCCCTGTTCGCCATCTGCCACAATCTGCTGCGCCTTGGGACCTATTATGGTCTCTTTGGCGGCCAATGATCTGCGGTCCATAATGTAAGTATCAGGTGTGACCTGACCGCTCACGACCGCTTCACCGAGACCAAAACTGGCATTGATGACCATCTCACTGCGCTCACCAGTTGCCGGATTTGCGGTAAACAGTATTCCGGATACCGAAGAAGGCACCATGATCTGTACGACCACCGCCATAGCAACTCCCGACTGGTCGATACCATTTTGATGTCGATAGCTGATTGCCTGAGCGGTCCACAGGGACGCCCAACAATTCAGCACTGCCTGGACCACTGCTGCGGCGTTGGTGACGTTGAGATAAGTTTCCTGCTGACCAGCGAACGACAGATCCGGCAAATCTTCCGCGTTGGCAGAAGAGCGGACGGCGACGGCTGGCGTGCCAGCCAGGGCGTTGTAGGCCTCGGTGATCTCACTGACCATATCCGTCGTCATTGAGTAAGCTTTAAACAACTGCGCAATGTTACTGCCCGCTTTCTCAAAAGAAGGGCGACCTGAAACCACCACAGGTCTGGCGAGTTCAAGAATCCGCTGTTGTAGGTGATTGTCAACAATGAACTGCCTATAGGCAGATGTCTTAACCTGGAACCCCCCGGGCACGTTAAAACCTGCACTGGCCAGTTTGGCTAGAGAGCGACCTTTTCCACCTACCTCTTCAAGGCCGTTTTCGGTCGTGTCGATGCCCGTAATATGTTTTGCCATCGTATTAGTAGTCCAAGCCCAATCTAGGGGAAACCAGAGGTTAAAAAGTGCAACAAAGAGTGTCAAACTTTCGTTGGTAGAGTTCACCCGATTTAGCTCCGACGAGCTCCGGCTTTGCCTAGTAATCCACCGATGCAAAAACCATTCTTGCTCAGCCTGGGCCTTGAGTGTGACTAGAGCGCGGCAAATATCTAGCCCCGTTAACGCTTCTCTAAATAGGTGAGGTAGGTTTTGACTGATCCGCGCAAATCAGTATGTCTGTGGCACCTAAGCCTCACTTAGATGGTTAGTCAGTTACAGGGCTAGTACTGTGAGAAGAGCTTATTATGCATCCATAACCAAATGTTTTCTTGTTCTTCACCTTATCCTTTAAGAGCTTGGGCCGACTTTGCCATTAATTGCCTTTGCACGTTCTGATGGTATGCCTTGTCGATCCTATAGCCGCCGTAGATACCCGCTGCAATCAAGCCCCATATCATCGAAAAAGGTCCATCAATGATGCCCAGCGCATAAATTTTATCGGGATGAATATCCCTTGCTGCAACCCCCTGGGGGAATTCGATGACGTCCAACGCTATACCGGCGACCACATGTCCGATACCGTTGGTGACCTTTGCAAAGAAAGTCCGGGCGCTGTAAAAAACACCCTCTTGCCTTCGTCCCGAGTTGAGTTCGTGTTCATCAGCAATGTCTGCGAGGGCTGACATCACACTGATATTTAGGATGGAACCACAAGCAGACGAAATGATGCCAAAGAACACCACAAAACTGACCAGAGTCCATGTTGTGTTGTCCGGTGCCAGGTCAAACAGGCGCAGGGTAACCGCCGAGGACCAAGCGATACTTAAGCCTGCCGCAGACCATACAATCGCCCAGCGTTTTTCTATTAACTGGTGAACCTTAGCGGTGACCGTAAAACCAATCGCGAAGCCAAAAACATTTCCGAGTATCAACCAGCCAATCTGGTGGTCGGTGAACTCCCAATAAAAAGTGGCCATATATAGACCAAGAGTTTCGTGGGTGCCTACTGTGATCGACAGGAAGAACAGACCCAGCAGGAGGTACAAGTAGTTGCGGTTTTTCATGGCGGAGTACATTTCACCGATGAGCACCTTGGTACCAAAGGGCGGCATGTCGTCAGGGATCTGTTTCATTCTTGGGATTAGGCCACGGGTCGCATAAGCACTACCCAACATGCAAACCATGATTAAGCTAGCGCAGAATAGAACCACAGGGCTGTAGGCGGATTGCGTCATGCGGCCGTCGTCGAAGCTCGGAAAAATCACGAACCAGACCACCACGTGCATCACAATCACGCCAATATAAGTAAATAGATTGTTGTAACTCATGATCCGTGTGCGCTCGATGTAGTCTTCGGTGAGTTCCGCGCCCATGGCCAGATGCGGTACGGCAAATAGGGTGGAACTGATGCGCATGAGAACGGTAAACAGGGCAAACCAGGCGAACAGTGCCAGGCCCCCAATCCCTTCCGGAGGTGTGAAAATCAGGAAGATGGTGATAACAAGCGGCACAGGCGCTGCAAACATAAAAGGGTGCCGACGGCCTAGGCGGGAACGCCAGCGATCAGAGACGGATCCAACTAACGGATCTGTAAAGGCGTCTGAGGCAATGCCGATTGTGACTGCAGCGGCAGTCAGCGTGCCGGATAGTCCAAGAATTTGATTGTAGTAAAAAAACGTCAGAGCATTAAAGATCCAGTTAGTGGCAGCCTCCCCAGAGGCGCCGATGCCGAATGCCAATTTCATTGGCATTGAAACTTTCTCTTTACTCACTATTTATATCCAGTTTATTAGCCTGCCAATAATCTAACCGGAACTCGGAGCATTCCGCAACAGGGCGAAGCTTTGACTACAGCGCTTCATTGATTGGCCGCAATAGACCAGTTGCGGCAGAAGACACGAGGGCCGACAGACTAATGCAGATGGCCCAGGGATGAGGAGAATTACATATATGCCGGGCGCCAATGCTCTTTTAGTCAGTCAACATGCTCTTGTTTTCGAATGATGTTACCAAGCTCTACACCTTCGTTAGGCAACGCATTTTGGGTGAACATCCCAGGCACCTGCGCCGACCTAGCGCCGGCCGCACTTACAAATACGGCATAATGCTTCAAATTTATGTTTGGATTCTTGTGGTGCCCGTCATCGATATGGCTACATTAAAACCGGTTGGGGAATTTGGTTCCAGCGCGTGGGGCGAAGCTTGTGCTGAAGGTTCTATCAAGATCCTCGAGGCGGCAAATCTGCCAGGTGACCTCAGCTGGGCCTTCACCGAGGACTATACGCATCCACCGGCGCGCTTGATGGAAGGTGGCAGGATACACGCGGGTTATTTCATCATGGTCAAAAGCTGCAAGGTGAGCGCCGGTGATGGTGTGCCGGAGGAATGCCTCTCTATTCCGGGATTTCACGTGCAGATGCCATGGGCAGCAATCTGCAACCAGTCAGGCGCCAAGTACGGCAGTGCGAGCCAGCGTCAACGGTCCGCCGACGAACAGGTGTTGTATGCGGCAATAGGCGAATATCTTGGTCGCACCGACTACTTTGATCTCAAGGGACGGGACGCCAAGGGAGCTCCCTCGGTAATGCTATCACCCGCGGTCTGGCCTTCAGAAATTGGTCGCGCGCTGGGTGAAGGTGGAGAAGAAGGCAATGGATTGCATAACATCGCTGCGACAATGCAGATGCCTTCACCCGAGTTCGCAGAACTGCCGGTGACCGAAATGCTAGTGCCCGACTTTGCGAAAATGACGGACGAGCAAAAAAAATCGTTTATAAAGCTTTGCGGCATCAAGGATTAGGCAACCAGGGCGAGCCAGGATTGTGAAAACTGCTCCCCCACCTGCACAGACCTTCACACCCAGGGATGTGAGTCTCGGTCTGACCCGTGTCGAAGATGTGGCCTTCCCCTTGCGCTGGGGGATCATGGGCACTGGTGAAATCGCCCGCCAGTTTGTTAGCGCGGCGCGGGAATGCACGGGCGCCACCATAGCCGCAGTGGCCAGCCGTTCGGCAGACAACGCTCATGCATTTGCAGCGGAACATGACGTCGAGAAGGCCTACGACACCTACGAGGACATGGTGACTGCACCGGATATTGATATTGTCTACGTCGGCACGCCTGGTGATATGCACAAGGAACATAGCCTGATGGCCATCGAGGCTGGCAAGCATGTGCTGTGCGAAAAGGAGCTCACGAACGCCCTGACTGACGCCGAGGAAATGTACGCCGCTGCAGAGCGACACAATGTGATGTTACAGGATGGCGTGTGGACGCGTTTTTTTCCCGCAGTTGAGCATGCTCGTCAGCTGATTGAGGAGGGTGCCATCGGTGACGTGGTGATGGTGCAGGCGGACTTTGAAGTGTTGTATACCGCGCAAGCCGTGACGCTCGCCTATGGTGATGCGAAACCGATCAACATACAAGTGAGTGGCAAGCAGCGCGGTGCCGGGGGTGCCATGCTGGAATTTGAAAACAACCATTTTGCCAACCTGATTTTTGTCTTCTTTCGCAGTGAGTTTTCGGAGGTGACTGAGTTTGTCGGCACCAAGGGTCGGATTACGCTGGAACAGCCTGGGCATTGCCCGACCGCCCTGACCGTGCGTATACCACCGGCGGTACCGTCCCGTTATATGAACGGCAATACGCCGTCGCCACTACAGCGGTTTGAATACCCGCTGCCTGATTCGATCCGCATGCCACAACCCTTTCCCAACCAGCAGGGCTTTATCTATGTGGTGGAAGCGATCCATCGATGCCTGGCCGCAGGTCTGCGCGAGTCCCCGCAATTCAGCAAGGCGGAGTCGTTGCATCTGCTGGAACTAATACACGCCATCTACAGCCTACAGGCAGAGACAAGATGAATGATCAGACAAGACAAGACAAGACCAGACGTACCCGCGGCAATCCTGGAAGCTGTGGCCGATATTGGACCGTGTATGAATTCGGTTCAAAGAGGTAGCAAGACTTGATTGCACTTTCGTAGAATACTTTATTCGTCCAAAACCGAGGAAATTGTTATGCCCACCGCTGCCCGAGTTGTCGTTGTACCTGTTGAACCGGGACCACTTGAAGTGCTCGATCTGCAATTGCCGGATCCGGGTCCGCGACAAGTTGTCATACGTCAATACGCGAGCGGCGTCTGCCACAGCCAATTGCACCAGATGCACGACCCTCGTAACGCCCCCGTGATCCTTGGCCACGAGTCCACCGGCGAAGTACTTCAGACCGGGTCAGAAGTCAATCACGTGCAACCAGGCGATACCGTCATGGTGACCTGGGTACCGCGCAATGCTGCAGCGGCGACCACGTTCGCCCTACCTGCCAGTTTAGAGTTACCGGGCGGCGGTACAGCTTATTCGCAGAACGTATTCACCTGGGCAGACCACACCATCGCCGATGAGCAGTACGTCGTAAAGGTTGCTGCCGATATCAATAAGGAGGTCACCGCAATTATCGGTTGCGCAGTAATGACCGGTGCTGGCGCCGTTGAAAATACCGCAGGCGTTAAGGCAGGCAACAGCGTGGCTATTTTTGGCGTCGGCGGCGTGGGCTTATCTGCCGTGGTCGCCGCGGCAACGCTGAAGGCAAACCCGATTATTGCTATCGATCTGGATAGTGAAAAATTGAATTTCGCCAAACAGTTCGGCGCAACCCATACCATCAACGCAGCAGACGAGGACCCTATCAAGGCCATCAAGGCCCTGACCCGCAATGACAGCAAGCGCAATATGGGTGGTAGGCCGGTCACCGGTGCCGATTTTGCCTTCGATTGCATTGGCCTGAAGAAAACCATGGAGCAGATCGTACCCGCCGTTCGCTCCGGGTTTTTCGGCGCTGAGCCAGGCGGCACGGCAGTTCTGGTGGGCGTGCCTTCGACCTCGGTCGAGTTAAACGCAAGCGATATGCTGCTCAACGAGAAAAAGTTCATTGGCAGTATTGGTGGTTCATGCTCACCCGATCGTGACTTTCCCAAGTACCTGGATTGGTATGACCAGGGCATCCTGAATCTGGACGCGATGGTCACTGAACGTTTTAGCCTTGATCAGATCAACGAGGCAACCACTGCCCTTGAGAATGGTGAAATTTCGGGTCGGGCTATCCTGGTCTTCTAGCGAATCGGTTAGTCCGGCCCCTCACGTAGTTTACGCCCCCGACCAATGCCGTTACCACCTTCCAGGCGTTGCAACCGGCTTATCGGGGCGTGTACCAGATAGGCGACGAATAGGCACGCTCCTGGGTTACGAGTCGATGTTCAGTAATGTCCTTCAGCCCGTAGAAGGCTGCGTCGTATCCTGTCCACCGGGGCGTCGGGATCTGTATCACACGCACGTAATAGAAGGCTGCCTCGCGCGGATCGAAATCCGGATCAACCCAGTGTACAGAAAGTAGAGCAGCCCCGACGCTGTTCGTGTAGGTTGCTGTTTCGGTATCGACTGTAGACACAATGTCTGGCAGCTTGCCATCGCGCCCCATCTTTCTGTCGTCAGACCAGGCAACGTCAAAAACTTTCTCTTCTAAACTGCCGGCCGCCGTGTGCCATCCTTTAATAACCTGAAGTCGATCCAGGTTCGCCCCATCCGGGTCCCTGGTAGCAATCAGCATAAAAGTCGGGGCGCGATCACTCTCGGGCGAAGCAACAAGGTCACCACCCATCGGCACGCCCAGGCGGTAGCCGATATCGGCGACGTCGGGGCGCTCGACATCCGGCGCACTATAATCCCAGCCACCGAAGAACCGAAGACGAATACGTGGCCCGGTGGTCGCATAGACCTCGCGGCGTTTCAGTGCGGCAAAGATCGAAGATCGCGTATTCTCGTTAGCCCACACCGCCGCATAGCCTGTCGATGCAAAGATCCCCAGCGCCGCTGCACGATAGGGCCCAGGTTCGTTCGCACCCATCTTACCCCAGTAGTTGTCTTCATCAGCCGTCGCAAGCCCCGTATGTGTATCCGTACTACCGATCATGCCAAGCTTGAACGGATTGACGCCAAGGCTTGCTTCCAGGTCCAGGCCACGCGTCAGCGCCGGTCGCACATAAGACTGCCTGGCAAGATCCTGCTGGCTAGTGTTTTCGGCCGTGGCAGCGTGCTGCCCCGGTTTCGCGCGGACGGTGCTGTCGGGCATTGTTTTCAGCGAGGCCTTGCCCGCTGACTTCTTCTGCTTTTGCTTACCTGGTCCCTTCGCTTTCGGGTTACCTTTTGTCTTTGATGCGTATTTGCCCCAGGATTCATAATCAGCAAACTGATCATCAGGCGAGATAACCGGGTGGGTCTCACTGTCGCCCTTGATCTGGGTCACTTCTACAATCGGCTCGAGTTCTGCCCGAATGGACGCGAGACGTGGCGTCAGCGGTTTGCCATCGAACGTTGACGGTCTGAACATGTTGCCATTGCTCAGATTGCTGTTGTGGGGAATCGCAATCACATCGCTGCTGGTGCGCTCCTTGTATGCCTTAAGGTGCATCCACAAATCCTCTGGGTTGTAGCTGTCGAATTTCGAAAAAGGTCGGCTTTGCATGGTCTGTTCTGGACCACCCGCGAACAAAACGTTTCGATGCAGCATTGGTGGGTTGCTGCTGTACTCGTACCCGACAAAGGTCGTAAATCGACCCGGCTCGTTGTATTGCTCCGCCGTATCAATGACCGCCTGCCAAACGTCTCTTTCGAATTTCCTATCAAGTTGATAGTCGCCGTTCCACGCTTCCTTGGCGCGGGAAAGTACAAGGCTACCGGCGTCATAAAGTTCACGGGAGTCGGCCTTGATCACGTCATACAGCTCAGGGAGGCTGCTCACCGCCTTATAAAACCGAGCGCCATCCGGCGTTTTCAACAGCGCTGGATCGCCCTCCGCCAGCTTCGGCAACACACCCAGGTTTTCTGCGTGGTCTGCTATGAGTAAAAAGTCCAGCGGACGTCGCAGGCGCACCTCCTCACCACCAGTCGCGCGAACCGCTTCACCTCTGGCGAACCGATATGCGTCTTCCGGCGTCAAACGGGTGCCCAGCGTGTAGGCGTCCCCGGATAACCAGGTGTGAACGTGAGTGTCACCAAAGTAGACCCGGTCCGGATTGGATCGATCGATCGCTGGTGAGTAGGATTCTGTCGAATCTGCCAGCACGCTAGCCGACACAAACAGGGTGAGGAACAAGGCAAACATAATCGGGGGTATCATTCCTGTGGGCTCCTTAATCAGCATCGGTGAGATAAAATCGGGTTCCACAAATGTCCACTCGATCGTCGCTGACATAGCAACCGCGCGCACGAGCCCGCGCCAGAATGTGTGCCCGATTGGCCACTGCGATCTCGAGCCCGCTAAGACCCGGACCCCGTCCGTCCGTCGACTCGACAAAGCGCAGGACCGCATTATTGAGCGCAATTGTTCGCACATCGCCGCTAACCGTGACGGGAGTACCAATCACATTCGCCCAATGATCGCCGAGCGCCTGCGGATCATCACCCTGAATCTCAACACCGAGCAAATCGACGCTGACATCCTGGCGGACCTTGTCTTCCCAGCTATGTCCGGCCGGGTGCCAGAGTCCGTTAAAGTCGTTCGCCTCATTCCACTCGATCTCATAGAAACAGGCGATCATGTCCCGGGGATGAAGTTGGCAGAGGCCTGATGTGTCACGACTACGTTCGAAGGCAACTCGCACACCCAGTTCTGGCGCCCGCAGACGGACGGCATCATAGGTGTCACGATTCTCACCCTGGGTGATGACCATGTATCCACCATCACCGCCGCGGCGATCCAAATAGCGTCCCGCTGCTGTGCCTTCGGTGACAGGCGCAACCACCTCGAGAAAATTTCGACCAATCGGAATCAGAGTATTTTCAAGACCCCATTGCCCGACTCCAGGGTCGATATGGCAGGGATTGATACCAAGGATATCCGTCAGATCGTCGATGACTGGTGCAAGTTCCGCTGCAACCAGGCAGATTTGCCTCAATTGGATTTTCATAACCAGTTACTCCTTTGCCTATTCATCAATCAGTTTCACGGTACCGGTATCTCCGTCGACGCTTATCATCTGTCCATGTTTAATCCGCACGGTGCTCGTCCCCGTGCCCACGACTGCCGGGATCCCATATTCCCTTGCCACAATGGAGCCATGGCCCAGGATGCCGCCCATATCCGTGACCAGTCCTGCTGCGTGCGCAAAGAGTGGCGTCCAGGCCGGATTGGTCATCGGGCAGACAAGAATCGAACCGGGTCTCATCTGGTCGAACTCGGCCGCTGTCCTGATCAGGCTGGCCGGCGCGGTGATCGTGCCGGGACTGACCGGAACTCCCATCATGGTGTCGGAGTTGGGATCGTTGTCGAACTGCGTTTCCTTGAATTTGACACCGGGATCCTCGCTCGCATCGAAAGGAACTGTTCCTGGTGGGTGCAGGCGTTTGCGAGCTTCCCGGAGCTCAAAACGCTCGGCAGTGAGTTGAACATACTCCGAAACCGCCTTACTCTTCTTCCGTGCTTCGATCGCCTTCTTCAGTTCGTCAGTGTGCAGGTAGAAGACATGATCTGTTTCGCCGATAGTGCCAGCTTCTGTCAGGCGCCGGCCCAGTTCCAGCGCGAGGCGTCGGAGCGCCGGCCACGGCATGTAAAGATAGAACATCACTTCTTCTCGGATATAGTAGAAGCGATAGGTAAACCATAGGCGGAAGCGGAACTGCCAATAGTGCAGGCCCTCGAGCAGGCCGAGGATCTCTTCCATCGCTGCTTCGCGCTTTTTCAACGCCTTGGCCACATGGTTCTTCGGGTCATAGTCCGTATTTGAGATCATCGTCTTCAGCGTGGCCAGCAGGCCGGATGGATCCTCGAGCGGCAAGGGTTCGGCGAAGTCCAGGCTGTATCCGAGATGTCCATAGATGGCGAGGTATTCATCAATCGCCGCGACAACCGGACCTGCGTCCGGGTGCTGACGCAACGTCTTCATCATCCGCTTGGCCGGGGTGACAATAACGAGTTCCGCGAGCCCCTTGTCTTTACGGATCTTCGTCGCAATCTCAAATAAATGCTCGTTGGCGTCCAAGGTCTTTGACTTAAAACCGCTGAGAAACTGTCCACTAGTAAAGCGATGGTCCGGCAGTGTCTCGCGTAAAAATGCCTGCAATTGGTCATCCGTCGACTTTGCCACGCCAAATGTGTGACCGCCGTTGCTACACCAGAACATGCCGCTGGCAATTGCCGTCTCTGAGACGCCCTCGAGCAACTCTTCGTCCGATGCGGTGGTGGGATCCACCATCGCCCACTGCTCTGATGTCGCGATGATATCGGGCTTTGCGTGCTCAAAAAATCCCTTGATCTGTCTCTCGTTGACCTGAGTCCGATTGAAAGCAGTGAATGTCAGGTTGCTGCTCTTCGGGATTGTCACAGAAGCAGCGATGTCTTCGAGGTCCGAGGACCCGGCCCAATTGTCAAATGCCTTCCGGTCTTCCGCTGTGAGGGACTCGAGGAATAGACCTAGGTCATGCCCCGCCATCAACGCGATTTTCTTTTGGTGATCTGCCCTTGCCTTATCCAGGTCCGCCGCCATTTTATCGGCCACCGTGTCCTTCTTTGACTGCACTTTATTCAGGAGTTCTGCATCAGCTGCGATCTCGGCCGCATCCATCTCCGCATCCGTCATCGCCGCGGAGGCATTTCTCTTCTTCCTTGCCTCGATCGTCTGCGGCCAGTCGAATCGTTGATACGCGTATCCATTCAACGTCACGAAGGTCGCACCGCCACCGACCATGTAGCTCGCGTGCTTCTTACCCTTTTCGACCGTTTCAAGCCCCTCGGTCAAATACAGTTCATCAAAAAGTGGCGTGCACGGATCGGGAATGTTCTCGATGATCTGTCTTCTGGCCAGAATCTGTGCAGGCGGATTAGGCACCCAATCAACCTTTATCGGCTGGGGCGGTAGATTGGTGATGGGCCGGGATTGCAACATGTAAAGCTTCCCTTCGAAATAGGCCCATTCGATATCCTGGGGAACGCCTTCAAAGTGCGATTCCGTCTTGAGAGCCAGAGTAACCAATTCCCTGATCGCTTTGGCCGACAACGAGGATTGGCCACGTTCGTTTTCGGCAATATCCTCGAGTCGTGTACCTTGCTCGCCGTCGGAAACAATCTTCTGCTCCTTGGCACCGATGATCGTCTCGATCGCTTTCATCGATTTGCGATCCACAACATACGTGTCCGGTGTGACCTGCCCACCGACCACGGCTTCCCCCAGCCCGAAACTGGAATTGATGATCATCTCTGATCGCTCACCGGTGGCGGGGTTGGCAGTAAACAGGATGCCAGAGACCTCCGACGCCACCATCTGTTGGACGACTACACCCATAGCCACCGCGTCCTGTTCGATGCCCATCTGGTGCCGGTAGCTGATCGCCCGGGAAGTCCACAGAGATGCCCAGCAGTCACGTACGGCGGCAACGATAGCATCCGCCCCTCTCACGTTCAGGTAGGTATCCTGCTGGCCGGCAAATGACATGTCGGGCAAATCTTCTGCGTTTGCAGAAGAGCGAACCGCCACCGGCGGATCGTCGCCTTCCAACGCAGCATAGGCCTCCCGGATTTCAGCGGACATTGCGTGGGACAGCTTACCCTTTGAAAACAACGCCTGAATCGCTTCCGAGGCGGCATCGAACGATAAGGTGTACTCGCCGATCACCGGTTTTGCCAGTTCGATGATTTTGGCCTGCAGGTCATTCTCGGCGACAAAACCTCTGTAAGCTGCCGTTGTCAGATAGAAGCCACCGGGAACATCCAGGCCCGCATTAACCATCTCGGCAAGTGACCGGCCCTTTCCACCCACTACTTCTAGCGCGGCGTTCTTTGTGTCCAATGGTAGTACGTGATCGGTCATTCATGTGCTCCTGACTTTCTGATTGGGGCTCACTTGAGCCTTTGATTGCTCGATGCTGAATTCGCCGATAAGTCTTGGCCCGTCACTAAGCATCACCTTGAGGGGCAGAGATCAGGAACTTTGCGCCAGAAGTGACGATGCGCACAGAGCCATCCTGGTTAATCAATTGGGGGCCAATCGAAAGAAATGATCTAACAGTTTTTGGTTACCCGGCCAGTTATTAAGGATGTCCCCTATACAGGTGTCAACGAAGTAACCGGATCCGTCCCGGACAATTCACCCATTTTGCTGGGACGGATCACTTGGCAGGCAACGACTATCACGGGCTGCGCTGAGTGATACCTTTATGGGTGAACTAAACATATGGCATAATTTCGTAGGTCACCATTCTGTGATTACATGCGGCACATGCATCAGACGTCATCCAGAGAACTTGTATTACGAAAAAGGGCGCGGCCGGGCCAACGCCACCGCGTCTGGAAGTGGCTGTGGGGGACCTTGCTGGTGGTTACCGGTACATCTGTTCTGGCCGGAGAGCCAAACCACGGTTTTGCCTACTTTGGTGAGCTGAAATATCCAGCCGACATGGCGCACTTCGACTATGTCAATCCGAACGCGCCCAAGGGCGGCACCGCGCGGGTTCCTAGCATCGGTACCTTCAACAATCTGCACGCCTTCGTCGACAAGGGCATTTTGCCGGTCTTCGCGGACCCACGGCTCGGTGGGGTGCTGTATGAACCGCTCATGCGCCAGTCGGAGGATGAACTCGGTTCCTACTATGGCCGGCTCGCAGAGCTCATCGAGGTGGCCGATGACATTAGCTGGGTCGAATACACACTGCGCAGGAACGCACGCTGGCACGATGGGGAGCCGGTCAAGGTGGAGGATGTTTTGTGGACCTTCGAGACAATAAAGACCAAAGGCGCCGCAACATGGAGAAACGCCTATCGTGACATCGAGCGCATCGAGCAAACTGGTGCCTGGTCGTTCAAGTTCTACTTCCGCGAGGAAGCAGAGAAGACGCCCCAGCTCGTTATCCAGACCGTCTCGTTCAGACCCCTGCCTAGGCACTATTGGCTCGAGCGCAAATTTGATGCCACCACACTTGAGCCACCACTCGGCAATGGACCATACCGAATAGCCAGTCTCGACCCGGGGCGTTCCATTAGCTACGAGAAGGTACCCAACTACTGGGCAAATGACCTCAACGTCACAGTCGGCCATTTCAATTTCGATCGTCTCGAAGTGATCTACTTTTTTGACAACAACGTCATGCTGCAAGCAATGCGTGCAGGTGTGTTCGACTACTACCGCGACCAAAACGAAAACGACTTCGCGACAGCCTACGACTTCGAGGCCTACCACGCAGGACTGTTCAAAAAGGAAACCTATACCATGGGTTTCTCGTATGGGATGCACTATGGTCTGGTATTCAACAGTCGCCGCGAGCCATTCGATGATATCCGGGTCCGCGAGGCGCTGACGCTTGCCTACAATTTCGAGTGGGCCAATCGTGTTTACTGGCATAGTGGCATGGACCGCAACAACTCCTACTTCATGCGCTCGGGTTTGCAGGCAACAGGCTTGCCTTCGGCGGCGGAGCTCGCCCTGCTCGAACCCTTCCGCGAGCAGCTGCCCGCGCGCGTGTTCACGCATCCCGTAGACCTGCCGAAAAACAAACCAAGCGGCCGCAATCGAGAAACCCTTATCCAGGCCGATGCTCTGCTCAAGGAAGCGGGTTGGGTCGTCAGGGATTTCAAGCGGGTTCACGCGAGTACCGGCAAGCCGCTTGTTTTCGAATTCATCGTTTCATCAGGGGACTTCGAACGCATGCTGGTGCCCTACGTTGACGGTCTCAAACGCCTGGGCATCGAGACCGTGCTACGCAAAGTCGAGGGCAACCTAATGGTCAACCGGATGCGCAACTATGACTTCGACATGACCATCCGTAAATTCTACACCTACACAATCCCTTTTCCATCCAGGATGCGAGCCCAGTTCACGTCCCGCTATGCAAACCAGCCCAACATGATTAACTACGCCGGCATCAGTAACCCGGTCGTCGACGCCCTGGTGGAGAAAGTAGCCACCGCAGACAATGAAGCCGCGATGAATGCGGCCGGGCAGGCCTTAGACAGGGTTTTGCTATGGAACTTTTACCTCATCCCTGACGGACATCCCGTGGGCCGACACCTGGCTTACTGGGACCGGTTCGGCCATCCGCCGTTGGGCGCCGAAAACATGAACTGGACCGGCTTTCCTTACCTGTGGTGGTTGGACGAAGCCAGGAACGCCCGGGTGGAAGCCGGTATCGAAGCCCTGAAGGAGAGTGAGCGATGAAAGCGATCGGCGCCGGACTGCGCTGGCTGGTCTCGTCATACCTGTTTCGCCGCATCCTGCTCATCATCCCAACCCTGATTGGTATAATGCTGGTGAACTTTGTCATCATCCAGGCTGCACCGGGCGGTCCGGTAGACCAGGCCATCGCGCGCATCAGCGGCGAAGGTGTGGCGGTCACCGCAACCATCGGCGGTGGCAGCGCCCCGGCCGGCGACCCGAGCGCCACGGGTAGCTCCGAATTTGCCAGGGGCATTGATCCGGAGTTGATACTGGAACTTGAACGCCAGTTCGGCTTCGATAAGCCGGCTCATGAGCGCTTCCTGAAAATGCTGGGGGACTACTTCACGTTGGACTTTGGCGACAGCTTCTACCAGGACGTGCCGGTGGTAGACCTGGTGATCGACCGACTTCCCGTATCACTTTCGCTGGGCGGCGCCACCCTGTTCATCGTATACCTGGTGTCTCTGCCACTGGGCATCAGGAAGGCCATGCTCGACGGCAGCAGGTTCGATATCTGGACCAGCGTTGTGATCATGGTGGGTTATGCAATACCGGCCTTCATCCTTGCGATGCTGCTCATCATCCTTTTCTGTGGTGGGGAATTCTTAAACTGGTTTCCGCTGCGTGGCCTGACTTCGGACAATTATGCTCAGCTAGGCATGCTGGACAAGCTAAGTGATCGGCTCCACCATCTCGCCATGCCCGTCGCCGCTATGGTTGCCGGTAGCTTCGCCACCCTGACGATGCTGTCGAAGAACTCGTTTCTCGACGAGATCAACAAGCAGTATGTGCTGACCGCCCAGGCTAAGGGGCTGACCCCGGCAGGCGTGCTCTACGGTCACGTATTCCGCAATGCCATGCTGATCATCATCGCGGGTTTCCCTGCCGCGCTGATCGGTATCCTGTTCACGGGTTCCGTGCTAATCGAAGTGATCTTCTCATTGCAGGGTATTGGCCTACTGGGTTTCGAGGCTATCCTTACCCGGGACTACCCTGTTGTGTTCGGCACGCTTTTTGTTTTTTCCCTGTTGGGTCTGGTGACGCACCTCATTACCGATATTGCCTATACCCTGGTCGATCCCCGCATCGACTTCGAGACCCGTTCCTGATGAGCCCTTTGACGCGGCGACGATGGGCAGGCTTCCGCGCCAACCGACGTGGTTACTGGTCGATGTGTATCTTTATTGCCCTGTTCACCACGACCCTGTTTGCAGAATTTATTGCCAACGACAAGCCGCTGGTGGTGCGCTACGACGGGGAGCTGTTCTATCCGGTTTTCAGAACCTATGCCGAGACCGATTTTGGCGGCGTGTTCGAGGTCGAGGCGGATTATCGTGAGGCCGCTGTTCAGCAACTCATTGCAGACAAGGGTGGCTGGATGATCTGGCCGCCGATCCGCTTCAGCCACAACACCATCGACTACAACCTGCCCGGACCGGCCCCGTATCCACCATCGTCCGGGCATCTGTTTGGCACGGATAACTATGGCAAGGACGTGATGGCAGGTCTCATCTACGGCACGCGGTTGTCATTCCTTTTTGGCCTGGTGTTAACCATGGCAAGCTCGGTCATTGGCGTGCTCGCAGGTGCAGCCCAGGGCTACTTCGGTGGCAAAGTCGACCTGATCGGGCAACGCTTCATCGAGGTCTGGGCGGGCCTGCCGATGCTGTTCATCCTGATCATCCTAGCAAGCATGTTCGAGTCCAACATCTACTGGCTGCTGGGTATTCTGGTTGCCTTCAGTTGGATGTCCCTGGTCGGCGTGGTGCGCGCCGAATTCCTGCGTGGTCGAAATCTCCCGTACATTAGCGCCGCCAGGGCGCTCGGCCTCAGTGACGCCCGCATCATGTTCCGCCATGTTATGCCAAACGCCATGGTTGCGACCATTACCTTCGTGCCATTTATCCTCACAGGGTCTATCACGCTACTGACCTCACTGGACTTTCTCGGCTTCGGCCTACCAGCGGACGCACCTTCTCTTGGTCGTCTGTTGGCCCAGGGACGCACCAACATCCACGCTCCCTGGCTCGGCCTGACGACGTTTTTCACGCTCGCCATGATGCTGACCCTGCTGATTTTCTCGGGGGAAGCCGTGCGTGATGCGTTTGACCCACGGCGCGAGTCTTAAGGGCTAACCGTGCCGCGACTCGACCAAACCATGGTTCATCTAAAATCCAGGCCCGTAATACGGATCGCGCGTAAGTTCAAAAAGGTTGGCACCTGGAATGGGTGAAGTATTGCCAATTGCCGCGTTGTTGCAGTGTGAAAGGCACTATAAACTTGCTGCGGGTATCGATGTTAGACGGGTGAAGATGAAATCCTGGGAGAGAATAGGCGCAGTCATTGGTTTCGAAGTAGATTGGTTTCAAACTAGACTTGTTTCCGCCGTGGTTGGAGTTAACAGCGCTTTTCACTATGGTGTTATGCCGATGCTGCTCATTTTTATCGGGAAGGATTAAGGATGCATTTACTCCTCGCAAGACAGTCTGATCATGCTTGATACATCAGCGAACGCCGTTCTTAGCGTCAAGGGTCTTTGCGTTTCGTTCCGGGGTGAACCCGCAGTACGCGGTGTCAGCTTCCATATTCAGAAGGGCGAAACTGTTGCGCTAGTGGGTGAATCCGGCTCAGGCAAATCTGCGACCGCCCTGTCGATCCTCCAACTATTACCTTATCCGACCGCCAGCCATCCAGGTGGCGAGATTTACGTCAACGGTGTTCAGATGGTGGGCGCAGATGACGCTACCCTTCGCGGCATTCGTGGTCGCAAGGTCTCCATGATTTTCCAGGAGCCGATGAACTCACTGAACCCTCTGCATCGAGTCGAAAAGCAAATTGGCCAGGTCTTGCAGATTCATCATGGCATCAAGTTACGACAGGCAAGACCGCGGATCCTGGAATTGCTGAAGCTGGTGGGCTTACAGGATCCGGAGTTGAAGATGCAGGCGTTTCCGCATGAATTGTCTGGCGGCCAACGCCAGCGCGTGATGATCGCCATGGCACTTGCCAACGAGCCTGATCTGTTGATCGCCGATGAACCGACTACTGCATTGGACGTTACGATCCAAGCACAGATCTTGGATCTTCTGAAAGACCTGCAGGCACGGCTCGGGATGGCGTTGTTGCTGATAACCCACGACCTTGGCGTCGTGAGGAAAATGGCCGGGCGGGTCTGTGTCATGACTCAGGGCGAGATTGTCGAGACTGGCGACTGTACAGAAATTTTTGACCACCCCCAACATACCTATACTCGACACCTTTTGGCTGCAGAGCCGAAGGGCGATCCCATCCCGCTTGACGAACGGGCCGAGACGGCCATCGAGTGCGAAGGGGTATCTGTCGATTTTCCTTTGGGGCAAAGATTGTTCGTCAAGAAGTACTTTTCAGCTGTGAAGGACGTTTCGTTCCGCGTAGGTAAAGGCCAGACCCTGGGCATTGTCGGAGAATCCGGCTCCGGTAAGACGACGCTTGGCCATGCGTTGCTGCGCCTGGTGAAGTCGAGCGGTGGATTGTGGTTGGCCGGGACGAACCTCCAACCACTTACATCCAGCCAGCTACGCCCCTATCGCCGGGATATTCAGATAGTCTTCCAGGACCCGTTTGCCAGTTTGTCTCCCCGGTTGTCTATTTACCAGATCATTGAAGAAGGCTTGTTGGTTCACGAGCGAGCGCTGGACGAAGCGGCTC
>Ga0307997_10000410_pt1 | contig 19589 bp, 17 predicted proteins | sample Davwhametageno36_FD_203165 | JGI IMG/M metagenome (GOLD analysis project Ga0307997, IMG submission 203165) | Marine microbial communities from Davis Island wharf, Antarctic Ocean - #36 | ecosystem: Environmental > Aquatic > Marine > Unclassified | place: Antarctic Ocean: Davis Island wharf... | reverse complement strand
TCACCGTCACGAATAATAATACGTCTGTTCAAGTCTCTGCCACGTTCGCTATTACGGACGCTACACCTACATTCGACATAGTTGCTAGTCCAGCCTCAGCCGGTGAAGGTGATACGGTTGCATTTACGCTTAACGGTACTAATGTGCCTACTCAAGTGTATTACTGGAATCTAACCCACGGCTCTACTGTAGATGCAGACTTCAGTTCACCCGCTGGAGTATTAGATGGTTCGACTAGAATAGCTAGTGGATCTATCGAAGCTGGTGGAAGTCTAGGCTCTTTAGTCTTTGCTACTAACTCTGAAGTGGGTGATGAAACATTCACATTCAATCTATACACAGACAACACCGTACCTGGTACCGTAGTTGCTAGTCTACCTTTCGTTATCGAAGGTACAGGAACGACAAATGTTATCACGCTAGACAAATCTACAATGACTGAAGATGGTGATAGCATTGTTAATACGTTCACAACATCTTTAGGTAATGGCGATTATTACTTTTTCATCGATGGAGTCCAAAGTCCTACTTTCGATTTCGTAGACGGAGAATTTTGGAATTCGGGTGGTAGAAAACCATTTAATGTTACTAGCGGAGTCGGTACGTACACCATAACAACATTAGCTGATCTTACATTCGAATCGTCAGAAGTGTTTGTCACTAAAGTTTCGGCTACTGCATATGGTGCGATATTAGCGACATCACCTAACATTACTGTTACGAACACTTCTTCACAGTCCTACACGGTATCCGTACCCTATTTTATCGTCGAAGGAAATACGGTCAATCTTGAGGTTGTATCTGATGGACCTAGCGAAGTATTATTCATTGAATTGACTGGTGACGTTTCACAGATTAGCGCAACGCAAGCTACTGCGGCATCTACAGCCCAAGGAACTAAAGTATTCTCGTTCGCAACAACAACGTCGAATACATATTCAGGTACACAAAATATCACGATTACTGTCGGTCGAGGTAATTACGTGAATTCTGGTGGAACGCAAGTTGCAACCACTACATTCACCCTCAATGATCCAAATCCTGTAGCCACTCTCACTCCCTCGGACTTATCTCCTAGTGAAGGTGATACAGTGACGTTTAACTTAGCCGGAACAAATCTGGCAGACGGAACTTATTACTACAGAGATGATACTAAGGTAAAACCGGTTCGCGTCTCGTTAGGAAGTTATTCGGGCTCTTCTTCTATTAATATGTCATCTACCGATCTGGCTAAACTGCAACTCGGCATGCGAACATTGGATCTTGGTGTTGTGGGAACAATCACTGGGATATTCAGCTCCAGAATTACCCTATCAACGCCTAACACACGAAATACTACAACTGGTGAGATATTACACTTTATTTTACCGGAAGATATCGAAGATGTCGATAATTCAACTCATTATGGCTCGTTCGCTGTTACGAGTGGCACAGGATCTTTTGAAGTTGATTTCGCTACTAATACAGACTTCTCTAATGACGAGCATGACTTTAGCGTTTATTCTTCAGGCTCACCGGCTGTTGCTTACGAAGGATCGCTTATCGCTACTGCGGCTACGGTAACGGTACAAGATCAAACGCCATTTACTATACAATTTACTGATAACGCCCTTAATGACACAGGCACAGGCAATATATTCTTTGGTGGTTACTTTGGCACAAATACTGCGGCTGAGTCGTCCACTAAATTCGCGATGAATCGTGATGGTACGATTGGTAATACAACTAATCAATCGACTAATCCACAGACTACAGAAACTAATGATTGGATAAATCCTCCAAGTTCAAGATTCAGTACAGCCGGTGATCAATTCCAAGTGAGAGTTCGTGCGTGGGAAAATGCCGCAAGAACAATACCATGTACAGCTGGTGATCAAGATCAGAACACAGCAAGCTTTCAAACTGCTGTATGGACATTAAGCGGTAATTTAGGTTCGACAACTTGGCAACCTGGTAGCTCAAATCAATGGCACAATCTTTCTTCGAATGTATTGATTGAACTTGATGGATATAGAAGTGGTGGAGGTGGTGAAAGTCTCACCATTTACTTGACGCTAGATGTCAAAGGTTACTCTGGCACCTTAGGCACAGGAACTACATACTTAACTAAGAATTTCACCATGGGTGGTGGCTTAAACGTGGCTATTGTAACTAGATGATTAAGCACTACAACTTAGACGAAGTGTTCTATGAAAAGGATAGTCAGGATAATACTTGGATGATCATCCATAGAGATCCGACGACTAACGAAATTACTGCGGCTTCACCGGTCATTCGGGCAAGTAATGGCGATATTGATTTCGCAAAGTCGCAGGACTTTTTAGAAAATGCACATATAAGATCGATTAGTGTAGCAGTAGATAGGTCCACTGCTAGACATAACAATCCAGCGGCTAATCTTTTCGTTAATAAACAAATAAAGCGCGTCGATTATCTCATTGGCGAAGAGGAAGGTATAGCTCTTCGTGCGATTGTCGAAGAAAGATTTCCTGAATATAAGATATGGAATAACTCTAAGAATGTTATAGGGACCTACGGTGCATATCGCGCACCTTACACCGCACTCGAATCAATAAGTGTATATGATGTGACATTCGTAACAGGTCCAGATTATCAACCAAGCGACGAGTTATTTCAACCACCCGAACGCTTTGGCGTCGACATAGTAAATACTTATACTCAACGACGACCTTGGTACGGATGGAAATTTAATCTAGCTGACAATTCTGTATTATGCAAAGTCGTACATATTAATAAGGTAGAAGGTGTTGTTTATCCTCCCTTGGTGCATGAACAAATTGGAACATACTACGGAACATTTCATTCAGAAGATGGCACTATAAGTAATGATCGTGACATGTTCTTTTTTGGAACAATTTTGAATGTCGAGAGGTATTGTGAAGAGCATAGTTTAGATATGCCTTTATTTGATGAATTTGAAGATGGCTTTGTGCCATATGAACACATCTTCGTATGGGGAATAGGCTTTGATAGCACTACTGGTGTTCCTTATGTTATGAAAGCATACGAAGGGAGAGATGTCGAATGCAATTAAACATGGACATTACTGATATCGATGCGAAGTTTTGGAAAACAGTCGAACACGAGAAAAATATGACAAATGAAATAGTTGTAATAGACGCTGTAATAGACGCGGAAGATACTGCTGATATGACAAAGCACGAACGTACAATGAAAACTGACTATGACATGGCTAAATCTAATCTTGTTAATCTTCTTAAAAATGGTAACGATGCTCTCGAACAGATGTTGTTGGTCGCTAAAGAAACCGAACATCCTAGAGCCTACGAGGTGTTATCAGGATTGTTGAAAAATATCGCTGTAATCAATGACAGAATTATGGCATTGAATAAAGATTATATGGAAGTCACTGCTCCTAAATCTACTAGCGCGGTTCCTACGGCTGATGCCGGTCCGGGCACAACAAATAATAACGTATTCATCGGATCTGTCTCTGACCTTCAGAGAATGTTACAAGATGCTGATGACAACGAAAAGGTTATAGAATCAGATGTTACCGAATCAAAATAGTGGAGAGTCCTATCTCGGCAATCCTAATGTTAAACGTGACGGAATTGTACAGACCTGGAGCAAAGATCAAGTAGTAGAGTACGCAAGGTGCAAGCGCGATCCTGTGTATTTTGCGATACATTATATCAAAGTGATCAGTCTAGACGAAGGCTTAATAGACTTTAATCTATATGATTATCAGAAAGAATTGTACGATCAATTTCAGAAAAATAGATTTAATATTGTATTGGCTTGTCGCCAGTCGGGCAAGTCAATCTCTTCTGTAGTCTATATACTTTGGTACGCCATTTTTCATCCGGAGAAGACAATTGCAGTACTTGCTAACAAAGGCGCAACTTCTAGAGAAATGCTTTCACGCATTACATTAGCTCTTGAAAACTTACCGTTCTTTTTACAGCCAGGTTGTCGCGCTCTTAATAAAGGTAGCATTGAGTTTAGTAACAATAGTCGAATTCTTGCCGCGGCTACTTCTGGTTCTTCTATTCGTGGTTTGTCTGTTAACTTATTGTATCTGGATGAGTTTGCATTCGTGGAACGAGCGGCAGAGTTCTATACTTCAACGTATCCGGTTGTATCTGCTGGTAAAGATACGAAAGTAATTATAACATCTACTGCTAACGGTATCGGAAATACCTTTCATAAGATTTGGCAGGGCGCAGTACAAAAGACTAATAAATATGTACCGTTCACTATCGACTGGTGGGACGTACCTGGTCGAGATGAAGCGTGGAAACAGGAAACAATCGATAACACATCGCAAATTCAGTTTGATCAAGAATTTGGTAATACGTTCTTCGGTACTGGTGATACGCTAATCAGTTCTTCTTGTCTATTAGACCTAAGAGCGAAAAACCCCCTCAAAATTCTTGAAGGGGGTTCTCTGCTTGCCTATAAAGAGCCCTGCGCAGGACACGAATACATCATGACGGTAGATGTATCAAAGGGGAGAGGTCAGGATTATTCTACGTTTAATATAATCGACATTACGACCAGACCGTTTGAGCAAGTTTGCGTGTATCGGAACAACACTATCTCTCCAATTCTCTTCCCTGATATTATATATAAGTATGCCGTAGTCTACAATGAGGCTTATGTCGTTATTGAGTCTAATGATCAAGGTACTGTAGTTTGTCAAGGCTTGTATCATGACATGGAATATGAAAATGTACATGTCGAGTCTGCTGTTAAAGCTAATCGAATCGGTGTAGAGATTACGCGAAAGTCAAAGCGATTGGGCTGTTCCGCTATTAAAGACATTCTCGAGGAAAATAAACTTGAAATTGTCGACGAGAACACTATATTTGAGATATCTACGTTTGAGTCTAAAGGCAATTCTTATGAGGCTAGTGACGGCAACCATGATGATCTAATGATGAATCTAGTTATGTTCGGTTACTTTGTCGCTTCACAGTTCTTTGCTGATATGACAGATATTAATCTGAAAAAGATGATGTTCGAGCAACAAGCTAGACAAATTGAAAATGATATTGTTCCGTTTGGATATATCGATGATGGAAGCGACATGATAGAGCAATATGAGCGTGAAGAGAACGACAAGCACCAGCAATGGGCTACATGGGGCGATGAACCGGATTATTGAAAATAGCAGTAAGTATAAATAAAGCTATTGAGATTTATTCTTATAATGCTTCTTATCAATAATTGAAAACTAAAGGACAACGACCATGGCATTTATTCCATCCGAGTCTCCAGGAATCAACATCAAAGAGTTTGATCTGTCGGGTGTAGTGCCTGCGGTAACGACATCTACAGGTGCGATTGTCGGCGACTTTAATTGGGGTCCAGTTTCAGAGCCGGTAAAAGTCGCTAACGAAGCGCAACTTGTATCTTCTTTTGGATCACCAACATTTACAAATGATAGCTCCGCTATCGACTATCTATCCGCAAGCTCATTCCTAAAATACTCTAGCGACTTGTTTGTCGTTCGTGAAGTAGGAACTGGCGCTTTCAACGCTAAAGACAGTGACGGTACTGCTGACATATTAATCAGAAATGATGATGATTGGCTTACTCAGAAAGATGCTTCTGCGGTAGCAAACAACACATACATAGCGAAACATGCAGGATTAGCAGGAAACTCTATCGATGTACATCTATGCCCAGTCGGCACATCTCCTACTGTATTCAGTGGATGGGCATATGCAGGCTCTTTTGATAGTCGACCTGGTACTTCTTCGCATGTCGCTTCACTATCACCTGACGGAACTGCCGCGAATGACGAAGTTCATATCGTAGTAGTTGACCGAGATGGTAAGTTCACAGGTACTAAGGGAACTGTTCTTGAAACATACCCGTTCGTATCTATAGCTTCTGATGCTAAGACTCCAGACGGCACATCTAATTTCGCACTCGACGTTATCAACGCAAAGTCTGAATACATTAGAGCCGCTGGTTTAAACCCTGGATATGTCACCGCTACTTCAGGCGCATTCACTGCTGTTACTAACGGAACTGGCACCAAAGCGGGTGTTGAGCTTATTGCTCTCAAATCTGGAGCCGCAGGCACTAAGATAGCAGAAACAGAATATGCTACCGGCTTTGCCAAATTCTCTGATGTCGATACGATTCAAGTTGACTTTTTAATTGCTCCTGGAATACCAGCGACCGTTGCTCATAAAACTATCGTTGAAAATCTAGTTGCAATTGCTACAGCCCGAAAGGATTGTGTAGTAGTCGCTTCTCCTCCAAGAGGTGTTGTTGTAAATGCCGCGGCTAGTACGCTAGTGGCTAATACAGTAACATGGTCTGACACTCTAACAGCTTCCTCATACTTGATTGTAGATAATAACTACTTGAAAGTTTATGACAAGTACAATGACCAATATGTTTTCATTCCCGCTTCAGCCTCAACTGCTGGTGTAATGGCGGCTACTGATGACGTTTCAGCTCCTTGGTTCTCACCCGCGGGTTCTCGTAGAGGTCAATATCTTGGCGTGACTGCACTAGCTCATAGTCCTACCAAAGCAGAACGCGATACGCTATATAAAGCAGGTGTTAATCCTATTGTTAATATTCCTGGACAAGGTATCTTACTGTTCGGTGATAAAACTAAGCTAGGAAGACCAAGCGCCTTTGATCGTATCAACGTCCGTAGACTTTTCTTAGGCGTAGAACGAGCAGTTAAAGCCGCGGCTCAAAATGTAATGTTCGAATTTAATGACGAGTTTACTCGCGCTGAATTCGTAAATGTGGTCGAGCCGTTCTTGCGAGAGATTAAGGGTCGAAGGGGAATTACTGACTTCCGTGTTGTTTGCGACGAAACAAACAATACCGGTTCAATCATTGATTCAAATCAGTTTGTAGCGACTGTCTTTATCAAGCCAGCACGTTCTATTAACTACGTTACTTTAAACTTCGTAGCAGTTAGAACCGGTGTTGATTTTGATGAAGTTGTCGGATTAGTATAAGGGGAATATGATATGGCTATTCTAGGAGTCGATGACTTTAAATCGAAATTGCGTGGTGGTGGTGCTCGTGCGAACTTGTTCAATGCGACACTAAACTTTCCCGCTTATGCCGGAGGAGATGTCGAGTTGACATCTTTCCTTTGTAAATCAGCACAGATACCTCAATCAGCTATGACTGCCCTTGTCGTTCCGTTTCGCGGGCGAGAGATGAAGATTGCTGGTGATCGTACATTCGAAGATTGGACAGTTACTATTATCAATGATACAAACTTTGATATACGTGACGCGTTCGAGCGTTGGATGAATGGTATTAATGCTCACCAATCCAATACTGGTCTTATCAATCCTTCTGATTATCAGACGGACTTGATTCTTGATCAATTGGATCGTGATTCAACTATTCTGAAGCGTTATAACTTTAGAGGTGCTTTTCCTGTCAATGTTGGTGAAATTGCATTGACATATGATGCGCAGAATGAAATCGAAACATTCGATGTTACTTTCTCATATCAGTATTGGGAATCAAATACCACTAGTTAAGCTAAGTCTATATAATAAGGCACTATCGTTCTTTTCGTTCGATAGTGCCTCTATTATAACAAAGGTCGCAATATAATGGCAAATGAAGAAGGTTTGAAACTATTCGGTTTCAGTATCACTAGAGCGAAGAAAGCTTCGGATACCAAAGAAAAGCTACCCGCTATCGTAGTTCCCACTGATGTTGATGGGGCTGGATACATACAAGGTTCTGGTGCAGGTCATTTCGCTTCTTTTATCAATCAAGACGGTGATCAGTCTAAAGATAATGCACAACTTATTCATAAGTATCGTGGCGTTTCGATGCATCCAGAAGTCGATATGGCGATTGAAGAAATCGTTAACGAGTCTATCGTTTCCTCAGACGAAACATCCTCTGTAGAACTGGCTCTAACCGACATCGATTGTCCAGATAAAATTAAAGAATCTATCAACGAAGAGTTCGATCACATTATTAGTATGCTCAAATTCAACGAATTGGGGCATGACATTTTCCGTTCATTCTATGTTGATGGTCGAGTAGTATACCATCTTTTAGTGAACGAGTCAAATCCAAAAGCGGGCATTCAGGACATACGAAATGTCGATGCCGCTAAAATTAGAAAAACTAAAAAAGTTACCTATAAAAAAGACGAAAAAACTGGCGTCAAGATTATTGATAATATAGAAGAATTCTATGTATACGAAGAGAAGCCAGGCAATCAAACAGCTGGAATTAAGCTGTCACCTGACGCGATAACTTATGTAACTTCGGGTCTTCTTGACGAGTCAAAAAAGAAAGTCGTATCGTACCTTCACAAAGCATTAAAGCCTATCAATCAATTGAGAATGATGGAAGATTCGTTGGTTATCTATCGACTAGCTCGTGCGCCTGAGCGCAGAATATTTTACATAGACGTTGGTAATTTACCACGGGGTAAAGCTGATCAGTATATGAAAGATATCATGGCCAAGTATCGTAACAAGCTTGTTTATGATGCTGATACTGGCAAGATGAAAGATGACCGAAAGCACATGTCAATGCTCGAAGACTTTTGGTTACCTCGTCGAGAGGGTGGTAAAGGCACAGAGATATCAACACTTCCTGGGGGTGAGAATCTTGGTCAGATAGATGATATTCTATATTTCCAGAAGAGACTATACAGATCATTGAATGTTCCTATAGGCAGATTAGAAAATGAAAACACCTTTTCTGTTGGTCGAAGTACTGAAATTTCTCGTGAAGAGGTTAAATTCCAGAAATTCATTGATCGTCTTAGACGTAGATTTAGTTCTGTTTTCTTAAACATTCTACGTAAACAACTTTTGCTCAAAGGCATTATTACGGAGCAAGACTGGGATAAGTGGAAAGATGACATCTATATTGATTTCATTAAGGACAATCACTTTTCAGAATTGAAAGACATGGAGATTCTCCGTGAACGTATTGGACTAATGAATGAAGTCACACAATACGTAGGCGAATACTATTCTAAAGATTGGGTGATGAAGAATGTCATGCAATTAAACGAAGATGAAATCAAAGAGATGCAGAAGCAGGTCAAAAAGGAAATCAAGGCTGATGAAATAGATGATCCTAAAGATAAAGATAAAGATGAAGAAGGTCAAGATTCTGAGCCTGCACCAACTCCGGTTACTGTAGTTGATGCACCAAAAGAAGAAGAGCCTAAGAAAGAGCATGTAGCTATGCCACAAGACGAGAAGCTTACCGAAGAAATGACCACTTTTATGAGAAACCTGAATAATGAGTCAAAGTGATTTAACCCACGCCTTTCATATTGCCTACACCGAAGATCGTGTAAGAAAATTGAAGAGTGACATCATTGAAAGAATGCAAGAGATCGAATTGCTTAAAGGCGATAAAGGTGACTCTGTAAAGGGTGATAAAGGCGACTCTGTTAAAGGCGATAAGGGTGACAAGGGAGACTCCATAAAAGGCGACAAAGGTGACTCCGTAAAGGGTGATAAAGGCGACTCGATAAAGGGTGACAAAGGCGACAAAGGTGGCAAGGGTGACTCTGTTAAAGGTGACTCGATAAAGGGTGACAAAGGCGACAAAGGTGACAAGGGCGACTCTGTTAAAGGCGACTCTGTAAAGGGTGATAAAGGCGACAAAGGTGACTCTGTAAAGGGTGATAAAGGCGACAAAGGCGACAAGGGTGACTCTGTTAAAGGTGACTCGATAAAGGGCGACAAGGGTGACAAGGGAGACTCCATAAAAGGCGACTCCATAAAGGGCGATAAAGGCGACAAGGGTGACAAAGGAGACTCTGTTAAAGGAGACAAAGGCGACTCGATAAAGGGTGACAAAGGCGACAAAGGTGATACCCCGGATATTGAAGCTAAGTTCGAAGAAGCCTTAGCGCAATTTAATGATAAATTGAATAGCAACCAAAAGCTGGTCAAAACTAACACTGATACAATGCTCTCTAATGTTCAGAAGCAATTGTCTACTTTAGGTGGTGGTGGTTCTTACAAGATACTTGATAATGCTGATGTAGAAAAAACGAAATTAAGTTCAGTAGCCGGTGATAGTATATTGGTTTACGACCCTACAAAAAAGCTGTTTGTTGTAACTCCTTTTTTGTCAATATTAGAAAGATTACGAGCGGAGTTAGAGGTGCAATACGATAAACTAATAGACGAAACTGACGCGAATGCCGAGGGTAACGCACATCACCATGTTGGTTCCACGTTTGTTGGTGAAGCGGCTCCCGGTTCTCTTAGATCGGCTGCGGTATGGAGATTAAAAAGAATATATGAATTGGACAATAATCAAATCGAAATACTGTACGCTAATGGTAGTGCTGATTTCGATAAAGTTTGGGATGATCGACTAACTTATTCATTCGACTAATGTTTAAACGTATAAATAGAATGTATACAAAAACTAACAATATTGGAGAGTTTCGACAATGGCGCTGATCACTGATCCAGATGACCTAAACCAATCTACTGAAATTACCTTGGATACAGCCGCATTAACTTTTGAACTAACGGTTACGGGCAATTTAAGCAATGATGGGGCGACCGGTCAGGCTTTATACTCGTTTCTAAAAGAAGAGTGGAAAAACGATTCTTCTCTTATTCCTTATCCTTTCCCGATGGTATCAATTACACCGGAGCAGTTTGAATTTATTAAAGGATGGAAGCCAGCAAACGACACCACTCGCAACTTAATGCGATCATGTGGTTGGCGTGAGATTAACGCGGCTGGTGTTGTAAATCGTGAGTATATTGGTATTATAACACTTGGTGATATCGATAACTCAGATACAGGGTACTACGCATTCAGCACTGACAGTGGTAAAACAGATTTCGATTTTCCTGGCGAAGTGAACCAGGGTGTTCAGACTTTCGGCGACGCTACTAATGGTAACTTCGACAAGCGTAGTAACGCATTAACTACTTTCATAAGAATTGCAGGCAAGTTATATGGCTCTGCGACATCCGGAAGTATTGGTCTAACAGCACTTAACTACATTGCTAACCGATTCCCTCTTGCTGAAAGACTAGACGGTAAAGTTACAGCGAGTGACGCGACTATCGCGGCTGATGCCCCTTATACAGGGATGAGCATTACTTACGGGGCAGTGACACGAGCTATCGGTGGAATATCAAGAAACTTTGGTGTAGTTATTGATGGTAATAGCGGTACAGCCGAGCAAATCTATGAATTTGTACAGTACTCTTTACGTCAAGCAACTGATATTGATGCTGATGGTACAGGCGTAGAAATCGGATCTCTAGCAACTAGTCTATTGGGCTTTGTTGGTGACACGTTGAAGACTCAAAATGCATTCATCGACAACTTCCAATCTAATGATACTAACAGATTGATCTTCACCGATACTGGTGGCACAGAACGCACGTTCCCATTCATAGCCTCAGGAACACTTAGTCCTAACCCCAACTTGACCGCAGATGCAAACTCGATCTATAGAGCGTTCTTTACTGCTGGCTTCGGTACAGCGGGTGCTTTGATCGTAAACGATAACAGTGGCAATCCTATCTCTGGCACTATTAGCGGTAGTTCATCTATAGCGTTCGACTTTGATTATGATGGAAATACTCAAGGTGGTCGTACAGCGGGCACAGACGCGGAAATAACGGTAGTAGCTATTGGATTAAACTCTGCGCAGTATGTAAGTGCGACAGCTACAATCGGTCGAGCGACTGGTCAGAACATCTCCTTGGTTGCGCCTTTGGAAAGAAACTACAGCAATCCATAAGGGGTATTTTGAGTGACATATTTGGCAAGCCTACAAGCTCTATCGCCTGACCATCTATGGGAATTCGATGGCGACTTCGACGATAATGTCGTAGTCGCTATTGGTCTAAACACTGCACAGTACGTGTCCGCAACGGCAACAATTAGTAAAGCCACTGGACAAAACATATCATTAGTAGCTCCGCTAGAACGGAACTACAACAACTCTTAAGGGGTAACAGTTTAATGTCGTACAGTTTATCAGGGTCAGTTATCACGCAAGCCTTGGGCACTACAGACAATGACCTCAGTGGCTTGGCTAATATTGCAGGCGTTACTGTATTTAATGGTGGCGTACGAAGTATGTATATACTTGACGGATTGCAATTACAGATTCGGGGTACTCAAACGATCAACCCGTTTAACGAGTGTATATTTACGCAAAATTTTAGCTCTCACTACAATGTAAGAAATTACGGAACATTGACTATTAATGGCTCCAGAAACTACTCTGGTGCATTGCAATACTCTAAACAGCCTTGGTTAATATCTTCGGAAAACGATAACTCGTGGTGTTTTTTTAATCAAGGTGCTTTGGTGTGGACTGGTGGCGCTATACATTCTAAAAGAGGTGTACAATTAAACGGCGATGTTACATTAGACACGATTGTCGGCGACTGCGTTCATGTAAATCGTTTTGAGTTTGGGCCAGATAATTTAACTATTAACGGGCCGATAACTTTGCAAGGCTTTAGAGCTAGTTTAAATAACAATAAGCCTGTAACTAACTTAGTTATGACAGGAGCTAGAGGTGTTGATTTTACGTCAGTTACCGGTAGAGGTAACGTAGGCAGTGGGACGCATTATATACTTACTGATTTTGTTTATACACTATCTAACCTTGGGTGTAATCTTAGATACTTTAATACTGCGGATTTTATTAACACTAAAACAGGTTCATCGCTAGCCGTAGCCCGTTTCACCCACGGTACAAATATTAATAATGGTGGAGTTGTTGCCGTTTATAAAAATATAAAGTTTAACGTAAAAGACCTAAGTGGGAACAATTTACAAGGAGCAAAGGTTTATTTTTCTACTTACGATGACGGTAATCGGGTAGATGTAAGTAGTTCATTCGGAGCAGGTTTTAATTTTACTGCTACTGATATTTTTAGTATGACTACCGACTCAAGCGGTAACACGCCAACGTCTAAGGTTTTGCTCGCGGCGCATACAATGGCTACTACAACTGCCGACGACTTAAACGTGAGTTATTACAGTAAAAACGGAGACACGACTGATCTATATACTGTTGATTACTACAAGTACGGCTACATCAAAAGCCAGTTAGATGTATCAATGAAAGACACAGGCGAAAAGACTCAGGGATTTGTAAGTTTACCTGACTTGTCAATTAGCGAAAATACTAAAACTACCGTTACTGCTTATGCAACTATTGAAACTTCCGCTAAGTTCTACGATAGGGCGGCTTCATATCTTGAAGATAATTTCAACACGATACGAGCGGCTTTAGTCTCTAAATCAGGAATTGAAATAAACGCAGGGGCTTACAACGTAACAATAGACGCAACGGCATCATCAGCGTTTAATTTATCAGGAAATTTAATAACAATTAAAGCAAGTAGCTTTGCTGGTGATATGACTACTACCGGAATAATTACGCTTTCCAACGGTGCTACTTTTATCGGTACAAGAACAGATGCTAACGGCACAGTATCAAATTCAAGACTAACTCTTACAGGCTTACAAGCCAATTCAGAAGTCAGAGTGTATGATGCAGGTACAACCACAGAGCTTGAAGGGGTGGAAAACTCAGGCACTACATTCACAACTACTGTTTCAGTAGGCAGTGTTGATATTGTTGTCCACTCGCTCGGTTATGAGTATTTGAGAATATCTGGAGCAGACACAAGTGCTGATTTAAGCCTACCCGTACAGCAACGGTTTGACCGGAACTACCGTAATCCTACATAACAACTAACTAAGCTACCAAGGAGGTAGGCATGTCTGATGCAATATTTGATGGTAACAATCTTTATGTCACCCTACCTTCACTTGGTACATTCGCTGTAGAATCGGATTTATATGGTGCTTGGAAAGAATGGATTATTCTAGTCGATAACGCTAAATTTCCTGTCCTATTCTCTACTACTGGTGGAGATGATATTGGTTCAGGTGATTCGTTAGCGCCAGCATTCTTTGTCAGAAATGATTTAGGTTGGAGAATAAAAATGCCTAGTGCATCTGGTGAAATAAAAATCGATGGTAACATATTTCCAAGAGATCCTACACTGGACATGTTCGAAGCTACTGACGGGTTTGACGCGTTTGTTAGCCTTAAGACTTCAGCTAATGCGCTTGTTGTCAGCGCCGAAGCCGCCCCGATTACTACTGGCGATATAAATGCAATTGCCGCTAAAGTATGGGATACAATATTAGAAGATCACCTGACAAATGGCACTACAGGCAAAAAGCTGAACGATAACTTAAAGAAGACTCTCTTTTTAGCAGATTAACAAAACGCTATATATGACATTAAATGATAACATAACTATGAACTACGGAGAATGTATGAGTGATAACGATGTAATTGTCGACGAGATTAAAAGCGAAGATGCGGAGCCTATTGTAACTGGATCTAATGGCATCGAAGACTTGATCGATGCAATTGGTAGCGAAGATTTCGGCACTGCTGAAACTTGCTTTAACGATCTTGTGGGTTCGCGATTGTCCGATACTCTTGACCAAGCGAAGATTAAAGTAGCTGACAGTATCTTTAACGCACAATTGGACGATGAACCAGCAGTCGAACCCGAAGAAGAAGTGTAAAACTTCTTTTGTATAAATAATGATAGTAGATAAAAAGTTCGAGAAAACTCTCGAAGATTTAGCAGAAAAACAACTCTTTTATGTAATGAAAAATAAAGGGTTGTTTTCCGATCCTACACATCTTAGCACTGTTCAATATATGAATGCGAAGAATTGTAGAAATCAGATTAAGTTTAACGAACTTCTCTATAATAAGCTAGTGAAACATGATAGCAAGGGAGTGTATCTGGACATTGGAGTTGGTCCAGCCTTCTTAGAGTTATGCAATAGTAAGCTCGGCAATAAGTTACATTTATCGACCGTTGAATGGGAAGAACAGATTGACCAGTTCAAGGTAGTAAGAGATGAATGGGATGTTAATGTCGATTATGTATGTAATGACATACTAGCAGATGATTTTAAAATATATAATTGTGAGACATTTTACGATTATGTAATATTACAAAGATTCTTCCCAGTCTATAAATCAGACGTAACAGAAAGAATTGATGAAGTGTTGAAGAAATTTATACCTTATGCAAAAAAGGCTATTATAGTCGAGGCAGATAATAATTGGTGCTCCAATCAATGGGAGCATTTACTTGCAATATCTGAGAAACGCGTGAAGGTGTACGGAAGCTTTAATATGTTTCTCATTAACTTGGAGCGATATAAATGATCACATTCGGTCAAATCAGAGTAGTAACTGAAGCTAGTAAAATGCCCAAGGGTGAACATGTTTGGGATAAGAAAATTGGTAAAGTTAAAGTTATGATACACAAAGAGCCAAAAGGCTTCACCACTTATATTGACGGTGATAAATTAGATACCTATAAAACTCAAAAAGAAGCCGAGAAGATGGGTGTTACATTCGCTAAGGAAATGTAAATGAAACTTATTACAGAATATACAGAAAATGATGTGCATTGCATTGTAGAGAAAAAAGAGAATGGTGAGAAATCATACATGATCGAAGGTGTATTCATGCAAGCAGAATCAAAGAATAGAAATGGTCGTATTTACCCTAAGCAGATTATGGAAAAAGCAGTGGCTAAATATGTCAAAGAACAAGTAAGTACGAAACGAGCGGTTGGTGAATTGAACCATCCCGAAGGTCCTACTGTAAATCTTGATAAAGTTTCACATCTCATTACTGACCTTCAGTGGGAAGGCAATGATGTTGTTGGAAAGGCACAAATATTGGATACTCCAATGGGTAGGATTGTTAAAGGTCTTCTCGAAGGTGGCGTTCAACTAGGTGTGTCAACTCGTGGTATGGGTAGTCTTGAGAGTAGAAGTGGCGTTATGTACGTCAAATCCGATTTTCTTTTAAACACTGTAGATATTGTCCAAGATCCTAGTGCGCCTAGTGCGTTCGTTAATGGAATCATGGAAGGTGTAGACTGGGTTTGGAATAACGGTATTCTATCACCTCAAGTAATTGAAAATATGGAGACAGAAATAAGAAATGCTCCGAAAGCGTACAGTTCCGCTGTACAAATTCGTGAGTACAAAAATTTCCTCTCGTTACTCAAATCTAACTTTAAGGAGTTATAACATGTCAGATAACGATATGGATACAAAACTTCCTGTTGATGAGGATAACTCAATCGAGGAAGCTAGTACTCAAGAAATGCCAGTAGGCACAGAAGCGGATTCTATTTCGTCTGTAGATAAGGCAGAGGATGGAGTTAAGAGCAAAGCACCAGCACGTAAGGGTGATAGCACTAAGCAAGATCCAGCGCCAAAGACTAAAGCCGGTTTACTAAATGCTATGTACGGGAAACTATCTTCTATGAAGAAAGCTGACCTGAACGCTGTTTTCACTAAGTTCTCCGAAGATTTCGAAATGGAAGAGTCAGATGCAATTGTATTGCCTGAGTTCTCTGTTACGGATGAATTGAATGATCTTGTTGAATCAGAAAGCACATTGTCAGATGAATTCAAAGCGAAAACCGCTGTAATCTTTGCAACTGCTGTCAAAGCTAAAATCTCGGAAGAGACTGATAGATTAGAAGATGTATACCAATCACGACTTGACGAAGAGCTAGAGGCAACTCGAAGCGACCTTGTTGAGAAAGTGGATTCATATCTCAATTATGTTGTTGAGAACTGGATGAAAGAGAATCAGGTAGCTGTAGAATCTGGTTTACGTACTGAGATAGCAGAAGGTTTCATGGCTAGTCTTAAAGACTTGTTTGTTGAATCTTATATCGATGTACCTGAGTCTAAGGTGAATCTAGTAGACGAACTAGCAGAGCAAGTTGAAGAGTTAGAAACTAAACTCAACGATTCTGTAGGTTCATCTATTGCAATGTCAGAAGAATTAGAAGGGCTAAAGCGTTCACAGATTATCCGTGAAAATGCTGGTGACCTTGCTGACACACAGATCGAAAAGCTAGCCTCATTAGTTGAATCACTCGATTTTGAAGATGCTGAATCCTTTGCAGAGAAAGTTAAGACTGTAAAAGAGTCATACTTCAAGAAAGTTGTGGCTACAACTGAAGAAGCGATCATGGAAGATGTAGCCTCTGCGCCTGAAGAAGTTTCTGGCTTAATGGGACAATACCTTTCAGCACTTAAAACAATCAAAAAGTAACTTAATTTTTTAAATACGGAGTATTAAAAATGCAACAATCATACGACAATTTAGTCGAAAAGTGGGGAGCAATCCTCAACGAACCGTCTGCCGGAGCAATCACAGACAGCCACCGTCGATCGGTAACAGCCGCTGTTCTTGAGAACCAAGAAAAAGCTATGGGTGAGCAAGCCGCAATGCTCTCTGAGTCACCTACTAACACTAACGCTACTGTAACTGGCGCTGATGGCAACTGGAATCCTATCCTTATTGCTCTAGTTCGACGCGCTATGCCTAACTTGATGGCATACGATCTAGCTGGTGTTCAGCCAATGACTGGACCTACTGGTCTTATCTTCGCTATGAAGAGCCAGTACAAAACAACTCGTGCCGGAGCTACTACTGGTGACGAAGCGTTCTTCGCTGAAGCAGTCACTGGCTTCTCTGGTGACAGTTCAGCTACCACAGATGGACGTGGAGCTTCTGGTCTTGTCGGCGCAACTGATACTGACGCTGACAACAGCATAGCCGATTCTGGCTCTGTTTATGTTCCTAAAGTTGGCGGAGCTATGCCTACTGTAGATGCAGAAGCACTCGGAAGTACTGGATCTGCGTTCGCAGAGATGGGATTCACTATCGAGAAGGCTACTGTAACAGCTAAGTCACGTGCCCTGAAAGCGGCTTACTCGCTCGAATTAGCGCAAGACTTGAAAGCTATCCACGGTCTTGATGCTGAGACTGAGCTTGCTAACATTCTTTCTACTGAGATCCTTTCAGAGATGAATCGCGAGATCATCCGTACTATCAACAGCCAAGCTAAAATCGGTTGTTTGCAAGCTAACACAGCAACTAACGGTATCTTTGACTTGTCAACTGATGCTGATGGTCGTTGGAGTGTTGAGAAGTTCAAGGGTCTATTAGTACAATTAGATCGTGAGTGTAACGTCATTGCTAAAGAAACTCGACGTGGTAAAGGTAATGTAGTGATCTGTTCTTCAGACGTTGCTACTGCTCTAACTGCGGCTGGAATGCTTGATTATGCTCCTGCTCTTGCTACTAGCTTGAACGTAGATGATACTGGTAATACCTTTGCTGGTGTTCTTAACGGTCGAATCAAAGTCTATATCGATCCATATGCTGTCGGTGATTATGTCACTGTTGGTTATAAGGGTACTAACCCATATGATGCTGGTATTTTCTACTGCCCATATGTGCCTTTACAGATGGTTCGTGCGATTGGCGAAGATGACTTCCAACCACGTATCGGGTTTAAGACTCGTTATGGTATGGTATCTAACCCATATGTCGGAGCTTCTGCGGCTGATGGACTTGCTACTGCTCGTACCAATCAGTACTACAGGATCTTCCGAGTCGACAATATCTTGGCATAAGCTTTGTCAAGACAATAAGAAACATGCAGTAACATTAAGGGAGTCTTTCGAGACTCCCTTTTTTTATATCAACTAACCTCTTCGTACAATGGCACATCTTTCTTTGACTGATAGCCTGTAACTGTATAGATGTCTGTCACTCTATTCAGATGCTCGGCACACCAATCATCTATCGTCCCGTGATTTAAAGCGAACACATGATTGCTTGTGAATACTAAATGTCTGCCGGTCGACAATGACTCGGGCAATGATCGTGCTGTCCAGCGATGATCCATTATGTTAGAATCAAATCTAGAACTAGTCACCTTTACTCCGAGCGATCTTGCGGCTCTCACTATATCCATTCTCTGAGCCGAACAACTATGTTTTCGCCCTTCTCTCTTTAAAGCAACGAAAGCTGTTACAATGTCTACATTACATGTTTTCGCAACGGCTTGCACTGAACAATTGTTGTAATCATTATAGGCTTTACTTCTCAGAAGATTGTCTCGTTCTCGTTGTTTTGGAGTCATATAATTACTCTTTCTTGGTTAATGAAGTACTATTATATCACATCGAAAGTTGTCGTCAACCGTTATAAATAAGTCTATATAACTCGGAATGATACTATGACTACTAACACTGATTTTACTTGCGACCCAAGCTATCTCACAGCCAATCAATTCAAATTGGTAATTTCACGTAAAGATTATCCTGCCATTTCATTCTTTGCACAGCAAGTTATGCATCCAAGCGTAGAGTTGGGCGAAGCTGATCTTGGATTTCCAAGAACGGCTATAACTATACCGGGTGACGTTCTGACATTCGGTACGTTATCGATGGACATTCTACTAGACGAAAAGATGGTTGTCTACGAAGAGATGTTTAAATGGATGAAACGTGTTGTCGAAACCAAAAATTCACCTAATACTGGATCGCTATATAATAGTGAGACCGCTAGCCAGTACGCAGATATTCAATTACTCGTATTAACAAGCTCAAACAATGCTAGTAGGTCATTTAAGTATGTGAACGCATATCCTATTTCATTAGGTGACATTACGTTTACAGCTACGAGTGACGGA
>Ga0307997_10000408_pt1 | contig 19685 bp, 18 predicted proteins | sample Davwhametageno36_FD_203165 | JGI IMG/M metagenome (GOLD analysis project Ga0307997, IMG submission 203165) | Marine microbial communities from Davis Island wharf, Antarctic Ocean - #36 | ecosystem: Environmental > Aquatic > Marine > Unclassified | place: Antarctic Ocean: Davis Island wharf... | reverse complement strand
TGTGGGGTAAAACAATGATTTTAATGATAGATAATTACGATTCGTTCACCTACAACATTGTTCAGTACTTGGCTGAGTTGAAAGCTGACGTGAAGGTGGTGAGGAATGATGAAATTTCCATTACTGATATTGAAAGCCTAGCGCCAGAAAAAATTGTTATTTCTCCTGGTCCTTGTACCCCAAATGAAGCGGGAATCTCAGTTGAGACAATTAGCTACTTTGCAGATAAATTACCAATCTTAGGTATTTGTTTAGGCCATCAAAGTATTGCCCAGGCCTTTGGCGGTAAAATTGTGCGGGCCAAACAGGTGATGCATGGTAAGACCTCTAGAATCTGTCATCATAATACGGGCGTTTTTAAAGGCCTTAGCCCACATTTTGTGGCGACACGTTACCATTCACTGGTGATTGAGCAGAGCACACTACCCAACTGTCTTGAAGTGACCGCATGGACTGAAAATGAAGACGGTTCTCTGGATGAGATTATGGGTGTGCGGCATAAACAATTAGCCATCGAAGGTGTGCAGTTCCATCCGGAATCTATTCTCACTGAGCATGGACATGATTTGTTGCGCAACTTTTTGGAGTCATAGCCAATGAATATAAAACAAGCAATTGCCCAAGCTGTTGAGGGTCATGATCTTAGCCGAGAGCAGATGTATGACGTGTTCCTTCAGCTTATGTCTGGCGAGACTAGCGATGCACAAATTGGAGCATTTTTGGTGGCCTTGCGTATCAAAGGTGAAAGTATTGGTGAGATCACTGGTGCCGTAGAGGTAATGCGTGAACTTGTCTCCGGTGTTGATGTTAGTGGCGAATGTCTTGTTGATATTGTCGGTACGGGTGGTGATGAGTCAAACTTATTTAATGTCTCGACGGTTTCCAGTTTTGTTGTTGCAGCTGCCGGCGGTCGTGTAGCTAAGCATGGAAATCGTTCGGTAAGTAGTAAAAGTGGTGCTGCAGATTTACTAGAAGAAGCGGGTGTAAATTTAAATATTAGCGCTGATCAAGTCGCGGCCTGTGTTGACAAGGTAGGTATTGGGTTTATGTTTGCGCCTGCTCACCATAGTGCAATGAAGTATGCGATTGGCCCTAGAAAGGAACTAGGGATGCGCACTATTTTCAACATTCTGGGGCCGATGACTAATCCGGCCGGAGTAAAACGACAACTTATTGGTGTCTACGACAAAGTATTATGCCGTCCAATGGCCGAAGTTTTGGGTCACTTGGGAGCAGAGCATATCATGGTAGTAAGCTCGGCTGATGGTTTGGACGAAATTAGTATTGCTGCTGAAACCTATGTTGCTGAGTATAAAAATGGGCACCTTAATGAGTATATTTTATTACCAGAGGATTATTTTGGTTTTAGGCAATCACTGAAGGGATTGTCAGTAACGAATGCCAAAGAATCACTTGAAATGATTGTTTCAGCACTAAGTGGAGGAGCGTCAACGGCGGCAGATTTAATTGCACTTAATGCTGGCGCAGCACTCTATGTTGCTGGATGCGTAGAATCCGTCAAAGAGGGTGTAGTGATGGCACAAAAATCCATCAGTAGTGGCGCAGCAAGGGCTAAAATTGATCAGCTAGCGAGTTTTACAAACAGCATTTAGTGTGACGTTAAGAGAGAAGTTCATGAACACAGACACTCCGACAATATTAAAGAAAATATTAGCCCGCAAGCGGGAAGAAATTATTGAGCATAGTGCTGTTACACCTCAGTCTATGTTGATGGAAAAGATTATTAAGGCCTCTGCACCGAGAGGTTTTACGAAGGCTATTACCGACAAAATCGTCGCTGGAGAGGCAGCGGTGATTGCTGAAGTTAAAAAGGCATCCCCCAGTAAAGGGGTAATCTGTGAGAACTTTGATCCGGCCTTTATTGCGCAAAGCTATCAGCAGGGTGGGGCTTGCTGCCTGTCGGTGCTTACTGACATAGATTTCTTTCAAGGGTCGGATGAGTATCTAAGACTTGCTCGAAATGCGTGTGCACTCCCAGTCATTCGAAAAGATTTTATTATCGATGATTATCAAATTTATGAGGCTCGCGCCATGGAGGCTGATTGTATTTTGTTAATTGTTTCGGCTTTAAGTCAAGATGCGTTAATTAACTTACATGATACTGCGGTTTCTCTAGGTATGGATGTGCTCATCGAAGTCCATGATGAGTCAGAGCTAGAGCGAGCTTTGCCTTTAAATAATCCATTAATTGGTATCAATAACCGGAATTTACATACGTTTGACGTTTCTGTGGAAAATACTTATCAATTGCTCGAGAAAATTCCATCGTCAACGACGGTTATCACTGAAAGCGGTATCCTCAGTCGCGCAGATGTCACTCGTATGCGAGACAAGCAGGTGAATGGATTCCTAGTTGGGGAGGCGTTTATGCGAAGTAAAAATCCAGGACTAAGACTCCGCGAGATGTTTGATTAGCCTAGTTTTTTCGCTGTTCTGCGCCTTCGTTAGGGTGGCGAACAATCATTGTTTTCCCATGGACTGATACGAATCCAGTGAGTTCAAGTTCCTTCAATACTCGGCCGACCATTTCTCTTGAACAAACGATAATTTTTGACAATTCTTGGCGCGTAATTTTAATTTGCCAACCATCGGGATGACTGACGGCATCGGATTGGCTGCTCAAATCAGTTAACGTTCTAGCGAGCCTACCAGTGACATCTAGAAATGCAAGATTACTAGCGTTTTGAGTAGTCTTCTTAAGTCGTTTGGCAATTTGCTTCGTCACCGACAGTAAAAATTGTGGATTTTTTTGATAAAGCTCGGTAAATTTTAAGTAGCCAATCTCACTAATTTCACAGTCAGTTTTAGCCCTAATCCATGCGCTACGAATGCCACCTTCAAAAAGTCCCATCTCGCCAAAAAACTCTCCTGGGGTTAAATAAGCGACAATCATCTCTTTGCTGTTTTTTCTATCTTCCACGAGGACGCTGACTGTACCTTTTACCACGTAATACAATATGTCGGCTTTATCGCCCGCATAAATAATGGTGCTCTTTGCGCTGTAACGTTTACGATGTCCGTGCGCAAGGAACGTTTCAGCGTCTTTAATATGCCTAGGGTCATTATTAATCATTTAAATCATCCTTTTAAAGAGCTCAGGCGTTGCCCATTGCTAACACCTGATCAATTTTCCGTCCTGGAATTTAGAGTGCATCTACATTTTATGAGAATGTGAATAAAACATATCATTTAAGACTAGACCAGAAATCAGGAATAGTAAAGCGGGAGTGTTAGATGCAGAAAAGGGACCTTGTTAGGTCCCTTCAAACAATCCTTATAATAAGGACTAAGAGTGTCTTTGTTAGAACTAATTTGCAGTACTTGATTCCTGCTAGAGCAGCAGTCCCAAGCTTAAAAAATGCTAGTGTTCTTTCGAGGCCTCTTTTTTAGGCGCTTCAAATCTAGCGAAATCGTCCTTCGCTATTGCAGCACCCGTTACTCCGGCAAATCCGAGCAATATATAGACGAGTGTCATAGTATTTCCTTACTTTTTTGGAGCACCATTGCTCCAACCCGTGCACTATATTCAAGCGCAAGTCATAAATCTAATGCATTGTATGCATTGTATCCATGCAAAATTGGTATACCAGCTTTGGGTCTATTTAACCAAAAAAAAGTTAAAAAAAAGGGACCTCTTTCGAGGTCCCTTGAAAAAATCCTATGCAGGATTAAGAGGGGTTTGGATCGCAGGGCGAATTCTGTATATCGAAAAGCTATTATTTATTAACTCTTGAATATCTTTGCTTAACGACAGAAGTACCAATGTAAGCGTTGAGGTGGCATAATTCCAATGCATTGTATGCATTTATAGTATGCGTTTTGGTTATACCCTGCTGGAGTAGAAAATGAACTTACAAAAACTTAGTCGATTAGATTTGAATTTACTGGTTTCTTTACAGGCATTGCTGGAAGAAAAAAGTGTGACTCGGGCTGCAGCTCGTCTTTTCATTAGCCAGCCAGCAATGAGTCGGGTACTCCAGAGGTTGCGTTATCAGCTAGATGACCCTCTCTTTACGAGAACAGGCAATGAGTTAGTGCCAACCCCCAAGGCAAGAGAGTTACAGTTACGGCTACCCCAATTATTGGATAATATTTTAGATATTGTTAGTCAAGGTACCTTTGATCCAGCGACCTATGTCGGTGAAATTTCAATCGCTGTACCTGAATTTGTGGCTATTACACTTGTCTCTGAACTTACTAGGGTAGTTACCTGTGACGCACCAGGGCTAGTTCTTTCGGTATCAAGTGGCATTGAATCTGTGGAAGGAGATTTGGCGGTAGGTGCCTTGGACTTTGCGATTGATATTGATAGAGGAATAACCGATGACATCACTACCCGACCCCTGACTACTTATGCCCCCTCGATCTGGATGAGGCTCGGACACCCGTTAGCAAATAAAGAAAGGATGACTCTTGAGGATATTTTGAAGTACCCCTTCGTTCAGTATTACCTTCTTATTTCCAAGCGCGTCAGTGCTAGAAACAACGCTCGTTTTGACCGAACACTGGCGGAACTGGGGTTAAAAAGAGAAAAAGCCTTGGTAACGAATCAGTTAATGACAGCCATGGAAACCATCTGTGATACCGATTGCCTGATGGTAGCAACGCAAAAAAGTCGAGTCATGGAGCGTGGAGAGCATCGCATTATTAGTAAGCCCTTTCCAGACGAATTGCCCCACGAGGAGAGTATTAAGTTGGTCTTATTGCAACACCAGAGAACATCTGGATCACCCATACATCAATGGCTAGTAGATAAAATTATTGGTGTTATGGAGCAGCATGACGGCGCAATCAGTTAGTAATATACACAGGGACTACAGCGGCTCAGCAAATTGTGTCGCAGAACTTTCGTCATTGGTAAGTTTGAAGGCAACCGCGTAAAGCATAATCTCAGCGGTAAACAGAATAATCCATTCTGGACTATTTGGCAGCCACCATGAGTCCATGAAGGCAAATAGTGTAAGACCAGCGGAACTCGCGCTAATAATTAGTCCTGTTAGAGAGTTGGATAAAACACGAGATTTAACAACACGTTTTAATTGGCGATGTAAGCGATTATGCAAATGGTCGTTGTCAGCTGAAAACGGTGAACGACCAGCCTTTAGTCGCCTTATGATACTCACTAAAAAGTCTAAACAGGGATAGGCCAGAAGAGATGCCATAAACCATATTGAAAATTCACCCGCAACAACGCCATTCAAACTGTAAGCAACAATTACTGCACCAATGCCATAGCTTCCCATATCTCCTAAAAAGAACCAGCCAGATACAACATTAAAAATAAGAAAAATAAGACATGCAAATAGGAAAAAACCTTCAGTGGGTCTTCCATACTCAATAAAGAAAACTGCGAAAGCCGCAGTAGCGATGCCCGGCACTAAGCCATTCGCACCATCCGCCATATTAAACGCATTAATAAAGCCAACGCAAAATATAGTCATCACTGACCATGCAACGATAGGTATTTGAAGAGCTTGATCTAATCCGGGGATACCGATCTTATCAGGGACCAAGTTAGGCCAAAAAAATAACAGACTTCCAAAGACCAAAAATTTACATGTTAAACGCAGTATTGGTGTTAAAAAGTCGGCTTTTAAATCTTCTGCCAGTCCGAGAAGAGCACATGCGGCAATGGCAAGCCATAAATAGAATTCTTGGTTAGACCGCATAGCACCGGGCACATAGGGGGTTAGCATCAATATCCCAAAGAGGTAACATCCCACCACAATTGTAATAGCTAGCCCGCCAAGGCGAGACGAGTCGGTTAGACTTATTCCGTGGGAGGAAGCAAAGTCACGTCCAATGGCAAAATATGAAAGCAGCTTCATTAAAAGAATCACGCCGAGCCCTGCCAATCCATAAAATAAAAACCCTAGTAACGACATAATGGCCAATTTGAAATCAGCCTTGCTAAAGGAGTTAGGAAGCAGGAGTTTACTCAGCACAAGATATCCTCAGCTTTATCTTTTGTGCATGTACTGAGAGTTCCCTTCGGGAGAATAATAGTTTTTTTACCCTGCTCAACAATCTTAAATGTTGAAAGCGAGCCTAGCGGGCCAAGAGCCAGAAGATAATGCCAAGAAGCCTCTGCTGGTTTGATTTTGAATGTACCTTCTTGGCCAAAATCGCTTTGACTAAGTTTCGAGCCCTGAGTAACGCCTAATATGGTCAGAATAACCGCAAAAGCCCCTAAAAATAAGACATTAGACTTCATCTTCACAACTCAACATGGTTGAAATTTCCGATATATTACCTGATTCCTAATCAATAGTGTATCAGCCGATTATTTACAGAAATAACTAATATCCAGAGATGAAATGAGCTTAACAGGCATGAAAGCCTATCTATTTGAATTTAGTTAGATTCGATAGCTACCTTTAGTCATTACCGAGGATATTAAAGTCATCGCCTTTTTGACCGGCGAGGGAAATTTGTAACCGCCAGCATCTAATGCGGCCTGCGCATGGCGCTCTTCATCAGCTAACATTTCCTCTACTACTGCTCTGCTCTTGAGGTCTTCGTTAGGCAGTTGGTTGAGATGGGTCTTTAAATGGCTACATACTTGATCTTCTGTCGCGGCAACAAAGCCTAGGCTTAACTTGTCACTAATGAGGCCGGCACCCGCGCCAATGCCAAAAGACGCCGCATAAAAAAGTGGATTTAAAAGACTGGTACGCCCACCAAGATCCTTAATGCGCTCTTCGCACCAGGCCAAGTGATCAATCTCTTCAACCGCCGCTTCTTTCATTTGTTCGCGCACATTTGGCAGCTTGGCGGTTAGCGCTTGCCCTTGATAAAGCGCTTGAGCACATACCTCACCGGTATGATTAACGCGCATCAGACCAATGGCGTGGTCACGGTCTTTCTCTGAAAGTTCAGAGTCCTGTGCCTCAAATGCGGGAGACACTCTCTCTGGCATGGGGGCATCACCTAAGACGGTGCGCAATCCATGATCAAGTTGAGTAATAAATTGGTCCAGTACTGAAAGCTTGCGATTATTCACGATTCAAATTCCTCGTTTCTGTGGGGTCTATTGTAGCCATTTTTGTGCGTAGCTTTCTAGTCCAAAATATAGGCAAATAGGCAACAGCAAAAAAGCCCATGGCCAGGCATTCGGAAACTAATATGTAAATTGGCCAGGGACCAAAGTAGTCTAATAGTGAAGGGTTGATCGGTTTGTTCATCATATAAAAGTAGTTAGAGTCTAACCAAAGATTAATAGGGATCAGGCACAAAATATAAATATTCAACCACACAAAGGTACGCAATATACCTCTAGCCTGCGGATATAGATCAAAGGCAAGCAAATGATGAATGACGACGAGGACTAGCCCACAATGAACAAACCAATATTTAAAAAAACCATAGCTTGGAAAGCCACCACCGGGATCCGGAGTTATTATTGCTTGAAGAGTCCCGGCTAATACAAAAAAATAGACAATCTCAAAACGCTTACGATTAGGTTGCCAAAACAGTATAGGCGCTAACACTGCAAACAGATTGCAAATTGAAAGCGGTAAGTCAAACGCTGCTTCAAAGCGGCCATAAGCTAAATGTATGGCTGTCCAAGCTAACACGGTGAGGCTAAGAAAAATCGATGCAACTCGTGTGAACAGCAGATTTTGATGATCATTTAACTGACGCGCACTCTTGACAAAGACCAACAAACAGACGATGAAAACAACTACTGCGACAAGATGCGATACGCTGAAGGATGTGAAAGGAATATCATTGCTAAAAAACAAATTACTACTCAGCATATACCCTCCCTTGTATTACTGATAATTAGCCATTTTGTTCGCGGATAATGGCGCGCCAACCTATATCATTTCGCAGATAAACATCATCCCACTTAATGTTAGTGGCGACTTCATAAGCGCTGACTTGAGCAGCAGATACCGTGTCGCCCATTGCCGTGGCGCAAAGTACACGACCACCGCTAGTCACAACGTTGCCATCGACCATTGCAGTTCCAGCATGAAATACCTTTTGATCCTTGGACTCTGTGATATGAGACAAGCCTGAGATAACGTCTCCACCCCTATAGCTTCCGGGGTAACCACCTGCAGCCAGCACCACACCAATGGCAGGTCTTGGATCCCACTGAGCGGTTTGTTGATCAAGAGTTCCCTCAAGCGCGGCCATACAGTGTGAGACTAAGTCTGATTGCAAGCGCAGTAATATAGGCTGAGTTTCTGGGTCACCAAAGCGACAGTTGTATTCAATGACCTTGGGAGTTCCGTCGGCCATGATCATTAAACCAGCATACAAAAAGCCAGTGTAATCATTACCCTCCGCAGCCATGCCGTTAACCGTTGGATAAATCACCTCATCCATAATTCGCTGATAAATCACATCATCAACAACCGGTGCTGGTGAGTACGCTCCCATACCTCCGGTGTTAGGCCCCGTATCCCCGTTACCAGCGCGCTTATGATCTTGACTGGTCGCCATGGGCAAAACATTTTTGCCATCCACCATTACAATAAAGCTGGCTTCTTCACCATCTAAAAATTCTTCGATCACTACACGACTACCAGCGTCGCCAAAGGCGTTTCCAGCAAGCATGTCGCGCACTGCGTCTTCCGCCTCAGTCATAGTCATAGCCACAATCACGCCTTTACCGGCAGCCAAACCATCGGCTTTAACCACAATAGGCGCGCCCACTTGCTGTAAGTATTCAAGCGCCGCATCAACGTCAGTGAAATTGCCATAGTTTGCTGTCGGAATTTTTTGGCGTTCAAGAAAGTCTTTAGTAAATGCCTTAGAACCCTCTAATTGGGCGGCTCCACTAGACGGGCCAAAGATAGCTAACCCGCGCGACTGAAAATAATCGACAATACCATCCACTAGTGGTTGCTCAGGGCCAACAATGGTTAAGCCAACTTCATTGCTCTGGGCAAAATCAGCTAGAGCACTAAAGTCACTGACAGAAAGAACAACGTTTTTTAGTTGTGGCTCCATTGCCGTTCCTGCATTGCCCGGCGCTACAAAAACAGTGCCGACGCTTGACGACTGAGCCGCCTTCCAAGCCAGCGCATGTTCCCGTCCACCAGAGCCAATAACCAGAACATTCATCGTGTAATTTCCAAGCAAAAATTTAAGGCAAAATTATAACAGACTGCGCGGCTGGCATTGCACAATTTGTGGTACGGTAACGCTATTAACAACAATCTAAATATTCGCCTAAGTCGTAATTTTCGTATAAGAAAAACCGTTATAGAGGAAATATCCCATCGCTGAATTACAACACGCTAACGCACCAACTATCATGTGGTTTCGTCAGGACCTTAGGCTTGCCGACAATCCAGCGCTTTGTGCTGCTTGCGAGCGTGGAGACATTATCCCAATTTATATTCTTGATGATGACGGCGCCGATAGTTGGAAAATGGGCGGCGCTAGCCGCTGGTGGTTGCATCATGCATTGGCAGATTTAAATAGTTCTCTCAAACAAGGCTTGCATCTTTTTGAGGGTGATGCGCTGACTATACTTCGTAATTTAGCGGCACAAACTAATGCCTCGGCGATTGTCTGGAATCGTTGTTATGAGCCTTGGCGGATTACCCGTGATGCTTCACTTAAAACAGCATTAAAGAGCGATGGCCTTACGGTTGAAAGTTTCAATGGCTCGCTTCTGTGGGAGCCTTGGCAAGTGCTTAAAAAAGACGGCACTCCCTATAAAGTATTTACGCCTTATTATCGTCGGGGATGCTTATCATCCGCCACGCCAAGGCGACCAATGGCAGTACCTGAGAGTATTGAAATTGCACAAAATAGTGTGCGATCACTATCTCTAGAAGATCTTAATTTACTACCTAAAATTAATTGGGATACGCAAATGACGGCGCGCTGGGACATTAGTGAAACAGCAGCCCATGAGCGTCTCGATGAATTTGTTATGGACGAGTTACAAGACTACAGGGAAGGGCGTAATTTCCCTGATAAAGCTAATGTTTCAAGACTTTCGCCGTACCTACATTTTGGCCAAATCTCGCCTAATATTGCCTGGCATCGCGCCGCAGAAGCGGGCGCTTTTATTACTAACGAGCAGAGTCTAGACACCTTTATGAGCGAGCTAGGTTGGCGCGAATTTTCTTACTATTTGCTCTATCATTTTCCTAAATTGCCAACAGACAACCTGCAGGTGCGCTTTAATCTTTTCCCTTGGGCAGAGAACACAGACGCAGATTTACAGGCGTGGCAAAAGGGTAAAACCGGCTACCCTCTGGTCGATGCAGGTATGCGTGAACTATATACTACCGGTTACATGCACAACCGTGTGCGCATGGTGGTGGGCTCATTTTTGGTCAAGAATTTACTCATTCATTGGCACAAAGGCGAACAATGGTTTTGGGATTGTTTGGTTGATGCAGACCTGGCTAGCAATAGTGCCGGCTGGCAGTGGATTGCTGGCTGTGGCGCAGATGCCGCGCCTTTCTTCAGAATTTTTAATCCTATCACCCAAAGCGAAAAGTTCGACAAGCAGGGCAGCTACATTCGTCGCTATGTACCAGAACTTGCCGGCATGCCTGAAAAATATATCCACGCGCCTTGGTTGGCACCCCCTGAGGTACTCGCCCGAGCAGGGGTCGTCATTGGCACTAATTACCCGGCACCCATCATGGATATTAAAGAATCTAGAGAGCGTGCATTAGCCGCCTTTGCGGTGACTAAAATTCAGCCTGCAGAGACCTAAGGGTTCTCATCTTATAGCGGAGCAACATCATGTATTTTGGTAGTGACAATCAAACAGGCGCATCAGCGCAAGTATTAGACATGCTGACGCAAGCCAACAATGAGTACACTCATGGCTATGGCGATGACCGTTGGACTGAGCAAGCTGTAGAGGCGCTAAAGGCCGTCTTTGAATGTGACCTTGAAGCCTACTTTGTGGCCACCGGCACAGCGGCAAACTCACTGGCACTGTCATGTATGGTACAACCCTGGGAAGGTATTCTGTGCCATGACAGTGCACACATTATTTTAGACGAATCAACCGCACCAGAGCTATTTACTGGCGGTGCACGCATGCGGCCTATCTCTCAAGGCGAAGGTAAAATTAGCCCTCAACATCTGCAAGACTATTTCCAAATAATAGGCACTGACTACCCACACAATGTCAAAGCTGCGACCCTCAGTATTACTCAGGCCAGCGAGTCGGGCTTAGTCTACACACCGTCTGAAGTGACCGCGCTGTCTGCTGCTGCCAAAGACAATGGCCTGTCCGTTCACATGGACGGTGCGAGGTTTGCCAATGCATTGGCAAGCCTTGGCTGTACCCCGGCAGAACTAACTTGGAAGGCCGGCGTAGACGTGCTTTGTTTAGGCGCCACTAAATGCGGTGCTCTGTGTGCCGAGGTGGTTATATTTTTTAACAAAGACCTAGCTCAAACCTTCACCCATCGTCGCAAGCGTGGTGGGCACCTTCTTTCTAAAGGGCGTCTATTTGGCGCACAAATGGTCGGCTGGCTGAAAGACAATCACTGGCTAGATCTAGCCCAGCACGCCAATAGTCAGGCGACCGCGCTAGCCAAACAAATAACCGCTTTTGACCAATTAAAACTGGTATGGCCGGTGCACTCTAACGAGCTTTTCGTCATCATGCCTAAAGGTTTGGCAGATCATTTACAGGCCGCTGGTGCAGAATTTTATGACTGGTATGTTGATACATTGCCGCCTAACATTACTCTCGGTGAGCATGAAATGTTCTCAAGGCTAGTTACCTCCTTTATAACCCAAGACGTCCACCGAGAAGATTTTTGTGAGCTTATAAGCGATTATTTTGCTAGTTAGCAAAAGGTCTATGCTGAAACTCCACTTCTATTCAGGCGGTTAGAGCTTAAGTTCGTTTAGCTTTAAAAAGTAACCCATTACCGTTTAAGACGGTGTTATGGTCTAATAATCAATCGCATATTCGGCCAAATAGTGTTCAGGTTCAATTCCCGAAGGATTTTCAAGTGAGAAAGTATGTTTAATGCTCTTAGTATTTTAGCCTCGGCGATACCGGCCGCATTTTTGGTCATAGCCATAAGTGTTTCTGCTTCAGCTCAGGCGAAAGACAATATCCGCGCACGAGATTTGGGAATACCCTTTGCTGGAACTACTGGTCCATTGAATGCAATAACTGATGTAACGGGCCTAGAGGTTGGTCAGGTTACAGTAATAAAAGGAAAAGGTACTCTCGACGTTGGCAAAGGGCCAATCCGGACAGGTGTAACAGCCATCTTACCGCGTGGGAAAAACTCTACATCTCCAGTTTTTGGCGGCTGGTTTACACTGAATGGCTCTGGCGAAATGACAGGTACAACGTGGATAGAGGAGCGTGGAGTCATTGATGGCCCTATCTTGATCACCAATACTCACAGTGTGGGAGTAGTGAGAGATGCCGCTGTTTCTTGGATGGTGGATAAAGGTTGGGCAGCTGACTGGCATGCTCCGGTTGTAGCTGAAACTTACGATGGAGGCCTCAATGATATTAATGGTTTTCATGTAACAAAGGCTCATGCTCTAGATGCTCTTGGTAAAGCAAAAGGTGGCAAAGTTGTCGAGGGCGTTGTGGGCGGTGGCACCGGCATGATATGCAATGGTTTTAAAGGCGGTATTGGAACGGCCTCTCGACAATATCAAGTAGGGAGCCAATCCTATACGTTGGGCGTGTTAGTCCAATGCAATTATAACTGGTCACGCAATGACCTCACTATCGCCGGTAAGGAAGTTGGCAAAAGACTAAAAGCCGATCCTAACTGTTTTACCGATAGTCACATCAAAAGACATTTTGGAGATTACTGGCCTTATTGCGATAGTCTTACAGTCTCTTCCACTCAACCTGACTATGCCCGCGATGGCTCCATTATTATTATCATTGCAACAGATGCGCCATTATTACCTCATCAGTTAAGACGGGTTGCAAAACGACCCTCACTGGCACTTGGTAGGCTAGGGACTGTCAGCAACGCTGGATCAGGTGATATCTTTCTAGCCTTTTCAACGGCAGCTAATGAACAATTATCGGAAAATAAAATATCTAATATAAAAATGTTTCCCAATAATCACCTATCCACTGTTTTTAGGGCGACGGTTGACGCGACAGAAGAGGCAATTATCAATGCTATGGTCGCAGCTGATACTGTGATTGGCATTAATGGCCTTAAACTTGTTGCCATTCCAAATGATGAGTTAGAAGCCCTAATGCTAGAAAAATAACACTTCACTGAAGAAAAAAGAAATGGGTAAAAATAAGGGCAACAGGAGTGATTTATTGTTCTTACGCTGATTTCAAGCTCACCACAGGCTAAACGTATGGCAACAAATGTAACGTTCAGATCCTATGTGTCGACCGATAAGTCGGTGTGTCTCAAGCTCTTTGATGCAAATTGCCCTGAGTTTTTTGCACCCAATGAGCGCGTCGATTATGCAGAGTTTCTTGATGCCAGTCCGTTTAGCTATGAGCTGTGTGCAGTTAATGGTGAAGTCGTAGGGGCTTTTGGGTTATCAGAGAATGGTTTACAGCAAAGCAGCCTCAAATGGGTTTTACTAAACCCTAACTTCCAAGGCATGGGTATTGGTTCGGCCATTATGAATCGAATTTCTGCTGTGGCACACCAAGCTGGGGCTAGGTTAGTTAAGATTGCAGCGAGTCATAAATCAGCACCTTTTTTTGTAAATTTTGGTGCGATTGAAATTGCCGCTATGGAAAACGGCTGGGGGCCGGGTATGCATCGTATAGACATGGAGCTGCATCTATAAATTACCGCAAATGGTATTTGTAAATCTATCCATTGTTTTATCAATGCATTTGCCCTTGTTGGCTATGTTTAATAGAGCCAAAAAAGTTTATTTGATAATAAATAGCCTATGCTAAGGCAGTGGCACAAGTATTGCGCATTGGAATTAGGCGGGACTAACTATTTGGTCAAACCATATAATGCCAATAAAAAAGGGAATTATTAGACAAGGACTCCAGCATGGAAGCAAAGAGTAAGAGCCTTACTCACACGGCCGACACCATAGAATCGTTGCAAGCTCAGATCAAATATTTTGAATCACAGGCCGAAGTTTTAGCGGAAAACCATACAAAACTTGAGTTTGTCCTTAACAGCACAGGTTTAGGGATATGGGATTGGGAGGTTCAAACCGGTAAAGCACTGTTCAATGAGCGTTGGGCAAATATTATTGGCTATACATTGGAAGAGTTGTCGCCTGTTAGCATTGATACTTGGATGAATTATGCTCACCCTGATGATCTTAGCGAATCTGATCGTTTGTTAAAAGAACTCTGGGCAGGGAAAAGCCAGCTTTACATGTTCGAATCTAGGATGAGGCATAAGGATGGGCATTGGGTTTGGGTCTATGATACGGGTCAAGTGATTAAATGGGAAAGTGACGGTGTACCTAAGAGAATGCTCGGCACTCATCTAGATATCACAGAGAAACAAAGAACAATATATAAGCTTGATGAGGCGAATAAGCGCCTAAAAGAACTTAGCTATATTGATTCCTTAACCAAGATTCCAAACAAGCGAGCTTATGATGAAGAGTTAAGTAGTCAAGTTGCGGCGGCCAAAAGGTCTAAAAATCCGCTATCTTTTCTTTTGATCGATATTGACGACTTTAAAAATTACAACGACAACTACGGTCATGAAACAGGGGATAAAATCTTGTTTGGGGTAGCGCAAATAATACAGAGTGCGCTGCGTAGGAAAACAGATTTTGTTGCGCGTTTGGGTGGTGATGAAATCGCTATAATTTTACCTTATACCGATATAGCTGGTGCAGTCATAGTGGCCGAAAAGATTCAGCAAACTATTCTTGATGAAAAAGAAAACCAACCCTTTGCCACCTTGCGAGAAAGAGTAACGCTGAGTATTGGGGTATCTTCCTCTGAAATAAGTATTGGGTCATTGTTTGCGCATGCGGATGCCGCACTATATCTTGCGAAAAAACAGGGTCGAAATAGAACAGAAATTTATGCTAAAAAATCTAAATCCGAAAGCTAATACAAGAATCGCTATATCTATAAAAACACTCATGATCTGTCACGCTGATTAATAAATAGATGAGGGGAAAGTAAATATCTTAGGACGTAAAGGTAAGTATCTGCAGACAATGGCTTTAGAGCCTACGGCCAGTAAAGCAATGATTTTCTCTGGGTTGTTGGGGTTTTTAGGCGCAGCCATTATGTTTGCTGGAGATTTATTACTCTATGCTCACTGGGGTGAGATGCCTGCTGTCAGCGAGATAGTTGACTCATTGTTACCTGGCAGAAAGGCGGTCCTGTTGGCGACGACGGAGCAGCTACAAATATCAGGAGTTCTAGGGCCTATTGCGGCGGTGTTCTACCTTTTTGGCGCTTGGCATCTATATATTAAATTAAACTTTTATTCACGACTTTGGGCCGCCATTACTGCCGTATTGTTTGCGTTTAGCATAATAATAGCTGGGGCTTACCATGCATTGTGGGGGATGTATGGCTTTATTGTTCAATTTGCTAATCAGCAGGGGAGCGAGTCATTAGCGCTACTTGATGCGGCTGCTAGCTACATGACCTTTGTTACTGATACGGTCACGTGGCTGCTGGGTTTGGCGTTTTTAGTTATCTTTGTGAGGGTACTGTTGGCAAAGACAGATTATCCGCGCTGGATAGTCTTTTTAAATCCATTGATTCTTTTGTTCGTGGGTGGACCATTACTGGCGACCTTAGCTACAAATATGGCAGTGCCTTATGGTGCACTTACCGTCGGCACCTATTTTAACGTAGTAATGATGGTATTCTTTCTGGCCTCTATTTTTAGTCCTATCCGAAAACGCTGAGTAAGACATACCAATGAAGAATATTAAAAAAATAATGACCTTAGTTGCTGTTAGTTTGCTTGGTCTTGCTGGTGTAGGTGTTTTTGTACTCGCTTGGACGTTCTCTTCTAATGTTATGTATCCCTCTTACACGTGCAGTGAAGAACACTTCATTTATTGCGGTGATCCCTTACAGCTAGACTTGGATTTTGAAGATGTTTCTTTTAAGTCTGATGATGGCATGGTTTTAAGCGCTTGGTATGTGCCAGCAGATAAGGCGACCAAAGCGATTATTTTTGTCCATGGCCATGGCGCTGACAGGCGCGAAGGTATGCGCTGGTTTAAGGCCGTGCATCAAGCAGGGTTTAATATACTGGCGTTGGACTTAAGAAATAGCGGTCAAAATATGCGCTCTTTTTCGTCGATGGGTTATTTTGAAAAGAATGATGTCAAAGCTGCTTTAGACTATTTACAGCAGCAAAAGAACACTCAAACCATGGGTATTTTTGGCACTTCGATGGGGGCTGCTACTGGCATATTGGCAATGGAAAAAGATACGCGTATTCAGGCTGGAGTGTTCGAGGCGGGCTGGGCAAATTTGAATGATCTTTACGCAGAAATTATAACTCAACACATCGGGCTACCAACGTTTCCTCTGTTACTTCTTATGACTTGGTTGTTGGAGCTGCGAACTGGAATGGATATGAACCGGGTAAACCCCGAGGAGATACTGGGAAACATTGCGCCACGGCCGGTATTTATCATTCACTGTACCGAGGATAACCTCATTAGTTTGTCTCATGGCGAACGAAATTATGCGGCGGCTAACGAGCCTAAATTGTTCTGGCAGTCACCTTGTGAGATGCATGCCAGAGCGTGGCAGTCTGATCCGGCTTACATTGAAAAGCGTGTAACGGAATATTACCGCGAGCACTTGTAGGCTGACTAATACCGTTAAACCACAATGACGGTAAGCGGTTTATTAATAATGTATGGGCTGAATCGAGGATTAACGCTCACCTAACTCTTTATTTTTCCCTATCGGCTGATATTGTTAAATAGTCGTCGCCCTCTATACTAGGTAAACGATGTTTTAGGTTCTCAGCGCCTTAAACAAATGCGAATTAATGTAGGCAGCGGGTGCGCCATCAAGGTTGCGTTAATAATAGGCCCCTTTGTCACTGGGGTAAATTATGACACGTACTTCCACCACGTTTTTTATCTACCTAACTCTTTTTCTTATCGTCCCTATGCCAGCATTGGCCTCTGATAACAACGGTTCAGTAGATACGGAGCCACTGTTGATACGAGGCGGCTGGCTCTTTGATGGTATCAGTGATGCACGCCGTCGTAACAGCGGCATACTTGTTGAAGCGGGCAATATAATAGGTGTTGATCTGCCTAGTAATATACCAAGCACTATGCCCGTCCAACTCATTGAGTTAGCCGAGTCAGAAACAATTCTTCCAGGTCTAATCGACTTACATGCGCACTATAATTTAGACCTTATTGACCAAGGTCGCGCGGAAGAAGTGGTTTATAACGGCATTGTGTTTCTCGCCAACGGTGTCACTGCCACCTGGTCAGCGGGGGAATTTTTCCCTGAGCGCATGATTGCCCAGAGAGATTTAATTGAAGCGGGTAGGGCTATCGGGCCACACTTATTTGTGTCTGGCCCTTACTTTGGTGCCTTTCGTTGCGAGTACAATGTTAGTGTGGCAGAGGATGAATGTGCGGCCTGGCCAAATGACATTACTGAAAAAGAGATAATAGACGAGGTTAATAAGTGGGCCCAAGAAGGTGTTGTCAGCCTCAAAATAAAACAGGCAACGCCAAATGAGGCGAGGATCATTATTGAGCAGGCACACAAGCTTGGCATGACAACAACGGGCCATCTTGCCAACTACAATGTCGAATATGACGTCTCTACGCGCGATGCCATTCTAATGGGCATGGATCGCATTGAGCACCAGCTTACGCTTGCCCTTGGGCAAGACGACCCAAGAAGCACACAAATGAACGAGATGGTTGATCTAATGATAAAGCATCAGGTTTATTATGGCCCCAATTTGCAAATGTACGGAGGTATCAATCTGCGTAATACACATCCTGCTGAAATGACGTGGACCGACGAATCAAAATATTTTACGCCCTACACGCAAACTCGCCTTTTACAGCGAGGTATTCCCTCACCCGAGTCAGAACAAAAGGAATATGACCAGCGCATAATTGAGCTAATGGCACTGTATGACGCTGGAGGTAAGCATCTTATCGTGGTTGGTACTGATGAGCCGGTCTATACCAACATGTTACCGGGCTTTGCCTATCACAGAGAGTTACTGGCTATGACCTACGCAGGCTTACCGCCCATTGATGTTTTGAAAGCGGCGACTATTAACGGTGCTATGGCACTTGGTGTTGCGGACCGCCTTGGATCACTAGAATCTGGTAAATCTGCCGACTTGTTAGTCGTCAAAGGAAATCCGTTAGATGATATTAAGGCCGCACGAAATATTCGATTCGTCATGAAGGCCGGACAGATTCATAATTCCGAGGAATTACTGCGTTTAGCCGAAGGAAAAATAGGCCCCGCCGGACCAGCTGATCATAGAGATTGGACGTTTCAGGTTAAACCGCTAAGAGATTAAATAACCAGAGTATGTCACTAGCCGGATTATGACTTGCGGCGACAACCCTTGCTCCCTATCGGCTAACATTGTTAATTTTTAGACGCACTCTATACTGGATCAGAGATATTTTAGGTCACTAGCGTTCTGAACAAGGCGCTAACCAATGGAGGCAAAGATGTTGCGCTATCTTAAGAGTCAGAGAAATATAGCTTTTTTACTAATGCTAATACTGTCCTTTCCGCTCAATGGGATTGCGGCAAATAGCACTTCGAAACCCAATATTGTGTTGGTGGTGATGGACAATTTTGGTTATGGAGAAATTGGTGTCTATGGCGGGGGTGTTATCCGCGGTGCGCCAACGCCTAATATTGATAGTATTGGGGTTGAGGGCTTCCAGCTCACCAATTTTAATGTCGAGGCAGAATGTACTCCATCTCGATCAGCATTGATGACGGGTCGTTATGGTATTCGTACGCGACAAAACCCAGAGGGACCCCCTAGAGGCATTTGGTATGGCCTTACTCAGTGGGAAATTACCCTAGCAGAGATGCTCTCAGATACCGGTTATGCCACTGGTATGTTCGGTAAATGGCACTTGGGTGATGCTGAGGGGCGCTACCCAACAGATCAAGGGTTTGATGAATGGTATGGTATTCCCAATTCCTCAGATCAAGCGTTTTGGCCTGATAGTGATAGTTTTCAGAAAGATGCGGGGGTGGAATTTACCCGCATCATGACCTCCACGCGCAACCAGACGCCAAAAAAACACGAGGTTTATGGGCGCGCTAAGCGCGCCACCATTGATCGAGAAATTACCGACCATGCCTTAGATTTTATTTCGAGAAAGGCCAAAATCAAACAGCCCTTTTTCGCTTATTTACCTTATACCCAAACCCATGAACCCGTCGATGCGCATCCCGACTTTAAGGGCTCAACCGGTAATGGAAGTTTTGCTGATGTACTTGCGCAAACCGATGCTTATGTTGGCGAGTTACTAACCAAGATTGACGAGCTTGGATTAAAAGATAATACAATTTTCATCTTCACCTCAGACAATGGCCGTGAAGGTATTAAACGTTCATTCGGGTTTACCGGCCCATGGAGAGGGACTATGTTCTCTCCCTATGAAGGATCTCTGCGGGTGCCCTTTTTGATCCGGTATCCAGGTAATATTCCGCCACGACAAGTCTCCAATGATATTGTGCATCTGATCGATATTTTCCCCACACTGGCTAACTTTGCCGG
>Ga0307997_10000406_pt1 | contig 19690 bp, 4 predicted proteins | sample Davwhametageno36_FD_203165 | JGI IMG/M metagenome (GOLD analysis project Ga0307997, IMG submission 203165) | Marine microbial communities from Davis Island wharf, Antarctic Ocean - #36 | ecosystem: Environmental > Aquatic > Marine > Unclassified | place: Antarctic Ocean: Davis Island wharf... | reverse complement strand
TCTCTTAATGCAAAATCAATGTATTTGTTTTCTTCTAACGACGCGATGATGATGCCAGGCAAAGTTGCCATCCGGTGCGTTTTAAATCTCTCTTGTTCTTTTTTTTTTCTCTTTTTTTTTTCTTTTTTTTTAATTCTTTCAACTCATTTCTCTTCCTCTCTTCCTCTCTTCCTCTCTTCCTCTCTTCCTCTCTTCCTCTCTTTCTCTTCAGGTACGTTCGTGTTGACGCGCAGTATGCAAAACCAGAGGATGTGAAATCAATGAGAGCACGTGACAAAATTTTGTCCATGTACAACGAGAATTTAAAAGATGAAATTGACAAGCAGCGCAAGGGACTAGTACTGTCAGAATTGTTTGCCAAGCCTCGTCCCATGTGGATGGATCCCTCTTTGATTGGTCTGTTTGGTGATGCCTTTATTGAGGGAACACGTTTTGAGGGTGCATCAATGCTTCCCTTTGCTTTCATGTCCATGGGACTTGCGATCTCAAGAATGTTAGAGACACCAACTTTGTCCACTACCAAAGGTTCGACTAATGGTGGTGGGTCGCTGGACATTTTATACGGTTTGGATGCAGACGACAGAGCGAAAGTAGCTAATGTCGTGCACGTCATGGAGGCGAGTCAAAATATTTTTATGATGGTCCAGCGTCTGCTCAAGTACAGCAACACTGGTCAACTCATGTGGTTCCTTCGTAAATTTCGTACCATTTTACGTTCTCTTGGTGCTGGACAAGCTATTTTAGTCCCTGCACTCGTTGCAAGATCAGAAATGTTAATTTTTGTCATGAGAAAACCAGGTATGCACGAATCTTTCTTTCTTTTATTTTTTTTTTATTTTTATTTTCTTGTGTTTTCTTGAAGTCTTTCCTTTTGATGTCTCTGACACGAGCAACATGTGTTGTTCTGTTATTTTCTTTCTCTTTCTGTTATTTTCTGTCATTTAATTTATTTTAATTGTTATATTTTCCAAACGCAGACAAACCGACGCACTTTCGCTTCGTTGTGATTTCAACCAATCCAAAGGGTGGTCTGAAACATCACGACGTCTCCGCCTCCGAGGGTGGTTCGAAAATTAAGTTCCGAGCATCGATGGTACTAGATTTTGTTCCATTAAAAAATGCAATCGATGATGTCTTTTGGATGGCCGTGTTCAGCATGTCGATCAAACCTGCTGCTGGTGATGCAAAAAAATTTTACGATATTCTTCTTCCTTTCTTACTTGGACGTCCCTTAGAGGACGCCATCGTCGAAGCGGAGAGATCAGAGCAAGAGTACTTGAGTGGTGAGTCCACCGATCAGGGTGCTTTTGGAGACTGGCGATCTCCTGAGAGAAGTGGCACGTCCTACGTGCGTTGCTTAATGGAGAGTCTTCACTACATGCTCCGTGCTCTGGGTGTTTCCACACCATGGCACATTAAAAGAATTGGTCTTGCTCTTCGCACACAATTCGTTCGTTTTTTAAAGAATGATTTAGATCACATGCATCCTGATCAAAACGGAATTAAGGTTATTAAAATGGCGACGGCACAGCTCAGCTACTGCGCAGTCAAGCTGTCAAAAGCCGAGAAGGCTGCTGCTGCTGCTGCTGCTGCTGCTGAAGGGAAAGGAGAAGGAAAAGGAGAAGGAAAAGGAGAAGGAGAAGGAAAGGGCGAGGGAAAAAATGACGCGCCGACTTCTACTTCTGGTTGGCTCGACGTTGTTCGCAGTCTAGTGAATCAAGTCAATTTAAAAGTGCAGTCCTCGATTGATCAGACGGACAATGCTCCTCCCATATTGGCGTTGGATGGATTAGACACCAAGCAGGCAACAGGAGAAGGAGAGGCGAAGCAGCAGCAGCAGCAGCAGCAGAAGTCCAAGAGGAGTGGTTTGAAAGAGAGCAGCGACCAGTACCAGCCGTACATCAAAGGTGAAGATGGTAGCGTGCTATCATTGAATCGCAAGGCACCAGAAGAGAGAAAGCGCGATGCCGAAATGGAAAAGATGAAAGCTAAGTACGAGGGGGGTAGCTCCAACGACGACGACGACGACGACGACGACGACGTGAACAGTGATGGAGCAACTTCTCTCACTGCTAATGACGATGATCTTGCGATGATGCAGTGGGCAGAGTACCTGTCGTGGGAGCTGGAGCAAGCAACGCCCGATCCAGGACAAGCGGAGCCGCAGCCCAAGTACATTCCAGTGGATCCGACCATCATTCCAAGAAGATGCACGACGAGAAAAGAGGCCATTGACGCATTGCGATTGACTGATCGACTCTGCACGTTGATTGACAACCAAAAGTACTGCATTAAAAACTCCAAGTTTGTCGTCGCTTCGCTGATTGAGCATGTCGTCACATCTGTTATTCCAATACCAAAGCCACGCGGTCTCCCTACTGATGCCAAGTATCGTAGTAAAATTACTAAGAGTTTGAAAAGAAAGCGTGAGAGATGTCGTGTCATCTTTGTCGTCGTACCCAAACACGTGACAAAGGAAGAGTACGCTACGTATCGCTGGGTGGTAGAAAAGAACAAGAAGGAGGGAAACAAGGGGGAGAACAAGGAGGGAAACAAGGAGGAGGACAAGGAGGAGAACAAGGTGGAGAACAGAAGGAAGGAGAAAGAGAAGTGGTCCTCCATCCCCAAATGGTTTACAGAAACCTGCGAGTCCGTGATGGAAGAGCAGCACATGCAGCGTTTAAAAAAATTGTCTTCCTCCTCCTCCTCCTCCTCCTCCTCCTCCTCCGCGGCAGCAGCAGTGACTTCGTCCAACACACGGGACGAGGAGAAGAAGGAAGCCGATGAAAAGTCGATGTACAAAAATCAGAAATATCAATCGACTGCCAACGTGTCGTGGTCATTTGTTGCTAATTCCTTGTACACTGCTGATGAGCTGCTACAGGAGAGCCGACCATTGGAAAAAGAAACCACCGACATTACTACATCGCCAGTACTCTTCACATGCGTTACTTTCAGCACGCCGAAAGAGGCAGAGGATTGTATTAAGGCGTACAACGAAGTGATTAAAACGAGCAAGAATACAGGAAGAGCGAAGGCAACCTCGTGGGTGGCGGCACCGAACGTCATCAAAGAGGCGTACCAGTTTGTTGGTGCAAGTAAGCATCACGACATTGATGCCAAGCCATATCAGGTCGAAGAGAGTACTAAGAAAGTCAAGAGATTCGACAAGGACGCCGAGAACAATCCAAACTTTCTGAGAGGAGAGGAAGATGCTTCGTTGTTTTACAACTTGGACTCAGAGCACGGCGGCAGTGGCGGACTCCCATGCTTGTGGGACGAGCCTATTGAATACGCCACGCAGATTGAGCTGCAGTTCACTCTCCTCCGTCTCGCTGAGCACTTTGGTGCTGCTGCTCTCTCCATGCCGCAGTCCAGATCCTTTGACGCCGTTTGCTGCGTTGTTCCCGCCTGCCTCGCTGCGTTCTCTGACGTTATCATGCGACGCACGGCGACTGACCACCCGTCTCCCGCCTGCACGCATCTGATGGGCAAGACCTCTGACGGAAAGCAGCTGGGTCATGCTGGTTACGGTCTCTCCGTTGGCTCCTTCGCCATCCAAACCGAGACCATGGAGATTCACACACCAGAGCTTGTCGTCGCGAGAACTGCCGTCCTCGACTACTTTCGATCACCGGCACAACAAATTTTAACAAAGCTATACGACTGGGAACGAAACTTTCATCTCCAACCCACACGACCTCTTATCAAGTACATGCGCTCCATTGCCAAGGAAAGCGCCTGCAGTAACGTTAACGATAGGAACGGTGAGGAAGGAGCGTACTCGTATCTCATTGATGGGTTGCCAAAGACGTCAGAGATTAATTATGATTATCCTGAATTTTTTTTGTATCGTGATATTGCTTTTTGGTTCAAGTTCTGGTTGAATCCAGACATTAGTAGTTTTCCCAACGCGCTGCCTGCGAACGGCACCAACGCGCCACGCGAGTGGAATCGTATGGACTGTCAATTGACTTGGCAGTGGGATCGCAGTAACAATCAATTCAACGTCATGTCTAACTGGCAGGGTCAGTACATGAAGTGTGCGCCCGATCCAAAGTTGTTCCAGCGTCCGGGTGGCAAGAAGAAAAAGAAAAAGAAGAGCGATGACAGAGATGGTGGTCGCGATGCACTGGAGGACAAGCTCCGTCCGCTTCCCACGCACCGCTGGCCGTCTGAGGCCAATCCCTCGTACTACGTGGCGGGTCCTGCCATTCAGAACGAAGACGATGTCATCTACAGGCCAAATCTTCCAACGTTTGGTGATGAGGAGGAGGACGCAACGGACATGGAGAATCATCCACTGGCACGAGTGTACGGAGAGAACAACGAGCAGCTTCGAAACATATTGCAGGAAGTAGCCAGCACACTGAAGAAGAGAAAAAGAAAGTGGAAGAGCATTGCTGCTGCTGCGAGCGCGAGAAGAAAAAATCGCGTGGGGCAAGACAGCAGAGATGAGGGTGAAGACGACGATGATTCGGACGACTCCTTAGATGACTCCTCGGACGAAGAAGAGGAGGAGTCGTCAGTCGCAATAGTTGTTGATCTGAAGCAGTCGAATTTATCACAAAGAGATTCCGAGTTACTCATCTCTTTTCTCACTGTTCCATATCTTCGAGTTCCTTTGATTTTGACGTTTTTCTCCTCTAACGATCGAATTCATAAGTTGTGCTCCAAAAAAATTCGTCGAATCTTTGACTCAGTGCTGTTTGAACCAAATCGATGGCTCCAAATTGAGCATACCACCGTGGCACCAACCATGGTCCCAACAAGACATCCGAGCCTGCTCGCTTCTCCCTACGGACTGCTTGCTAATGAGCTTGTTCATTCTCCTGACACCATTGTACGATGCGTCGAAGATCTGCTTATCAGCAGTCTGGCCCTGGACACTGGATCCGTCGCACAGTACAAGAGCGAGGAGTTCACGCCCGCTGTGGATATCATTCTGTACGTCGCACGAATGGGTGCGAGGTTGGAGAATTACATGTGCTTTCTTCTCGATTTAAGAGAGGACGACGGCTCGGTCAACGGTCCTCTTCGTGGCGTTCGAATGACTGATGAGAACTATGCGAGTTTGAGCGAGGGCTACCAAAGAGTACGTGATCTCCTTCGTGGAAAATTTGCAGATCTTCTAGAGGATTATCTGCAGCGTCTCCACAAACAGACGGCAGAGGATCCGGACAACGAGGGTTTAGTCGATCGCAACACGAGACTGGCATGCGATCTTCACGCTCACAAGCTCCTGCTGTATCGAAATAACAATAACACGACGAGACGAGTGTCAGAGATTGAGTCGTCATCCATTCTAGCGTCGTTTGTTTTTCTGACTGGGAGACACACGTTCGGCAAACCAATTCGAGAGATGGGTTCTCTTCTGGTACCAGAGAATGAGATGTACGAGCTGTTGAGCCACGTCCGACGGCAGATTGTCGTTTGGGCCAAGGAGCAGACGCAGGGTCCTGTTGATCGCGTTATGCAGACGGCGCTCCAAGTATCGACGTCGTCTACTGGCTCGCTGCGAGCGTCGGCGGAAATTGTTGAGGTACAGAATCGTTGGAGTAAAATCAAGGGAAAGACCAGCAGCGGAAGATACGCCGTGACATCGACGAGAACGATCGCGATGGAGGACGAGGAGGACAAGAACGCGTTGTCGGTGGAGGACAATCTCCGGGGCATCTCCGTTGAATCTCTGCGTGAGAAGTCCGCTAGTGGTGCCACGAGGAAGGCCACGAGGAAGAAGAAGCTCCTCCGACAACCATCCGAAGAGTCGGTAGTGTCATTTGCACGTGACACTAGGCAGTGGGGTGTAGAGATGGATATTCAGCTGGGCCAGATGACACTTGTAAGTGGGGTGTAATTTTTTTTAAAACCTATTTTGTCTTTGATATTTTTTGAATTGACCTCTGACACAAAATTATTTTCTTACTTCTTATTTTTTTTTTTTTTTTTATTAAATATCGTTTACTGTTGCTTCAACTTAGCGCTCTCGTCATCTTTCCGCACTTCCTGTGCGTGTTGCTAACAACCGCGACGTTCTTACGTTGTTCGGCGAGAGCACCATTCAAGCGTCGACTCTGCAGAGTGGCGAGCATCGCGTGACCTACCGTCTCGTGGGACTGTCGCACGAGCTTCACGCTTGGCAGACACCACACACTTCGTGCTCTCCCATGGCCGATCAGTTTGAGCGTGAGTACAGTCCAGACGAGTTGTTTCCATCGGAGAACTGGATTAAAGGTGTTTGGGAGCCTCTTCGCGACGCGCAGTACAATGGGCGTCCGATGCAGCCACCAGCAATGACGTTCATGATGCAAGAGTCTCCACTCCGAGACAATGCTGAAGTTGCAGTTCTCCTTGGTCTCCATCAAAAAATGGGTGGACCTTACAAACTGGTCTACGTGTTCCGGCGTTACAAGTGTGTCCATGTGTACGAGTGCATTTCGCATGGCCGCGAGTGGTGGTTTTCTCTCCACTTGACGACCGACAGTCGCTACTGCCTTCATTCTATGCAGCCTTCCACCAAGTCACCCATTAAGGCAGATCCACCTTCTTGGTGGTTGCGTGGTGCCGGTTTGCCGTATCCTACTAAAGGACCTGCCCAACATTTGTGGAACGACATTACGGACTATCCAAATCGATCGCCAACCGAGTCAGTTGTTGTCGTGCGTGATGCCTCTCATCCTGAGAACTTGTCAGGTGGACCAGAGACGTACATTCCGGCACGTCTTCTCCATGGACTCATTCCTTCGTGCTTGTTCGAGGCGTACCACTTTTATCAGGATGAATCAAATCGTGGTGACATGCGAGGCAATGGTGTCCGTCGTCTTCGTGGCTACCCAAAGGATGAAGATGCCACGCGCACTATTGTCTTTGTCGATTTTGGTCCTGTTGGATCGTGGGAGACGGAGGGATCGAGTGGATCGAGTGGAAGATCGACCAAACGTACCAAGGACATTCGTTCTTTCAACGATATTACTGGCATGCCAGGTCGATCCGTGCGAGTCCATCGTCGATCAAAGATTGCGGTCGAGCGCGAATTCAAGCAGCTGTCAATGCTGGCGTCGATCATTGAGAGCGCACAACTTCTCTCTGTGAAGAAGGGGAGTAGTAGCAGGACGAGCGGTGGTTTGGACGATTTGTTTCGTGATGGTGACGAGGACGAGGACGAGGAGATCGTGCCAAAATTTAAAGAGGGCGAACATCTGATGTGTTTTGAAAATCGTTATCTGCACAAGTGGCTTGAGGCGTATGTCACCGTGATCAAAGCGGACGACGAGTACGACATTCAGTTCAACAGCAACGACTGCTACGATACACACGAGGATGTTGATGCACGCACGAGAATGCGCAAGGTGCCCAAGGGATCATCAACAAAAGCAATGATGGGCGAGGGTGTATGGACGTATGCCTCCATGTCCGACAGCGAAAATGCAGACTGGCAGAGTGACGAGGAGGGGACCAAAGATGGTGATGATCGCAATGGTAGCGAGGATCGTGTCCGCTCTAAAAAAAAGCTGACATTCCGTCAATTTTGGCTCCTCCCACAAATCGTGCGGTCGTGTCGTGGCGACGCGAAGCTCTGTGGGGAGATCATGCGAAGAATTGCCGAGGAGGTGACGAGAAACGATGAGCTGATGTTCGAGAGTGTCAAAACACTGGCCGAGTATGTGCGTGATCATCCAGACAACGTTGGTGGTGGTGACACTACCACCACCAAGGACGAGGTCCGTCACCAGTTGCTGAATTTGATGTACGCGCCAAGAAGATCGAGACTACACTCGATTAGCAAGACTCTTTGTCGTGTTGAAGATCTGTCCCATATTCTTCCATGGACTCGAGTGCCTGACGACGACGAGGAGAGGAGCAGAGTGGTCCCACAGGGGAAAACCACGTGGGGGTGCCCTCAGTTAGATGCGATTGAATTTCCACGACTCAAGCTCACGCTGTCAGGAAGAAAGGATAGCGACGGTACACTTCGTTTGTTCTCGGTCGATCACGCTGATTTATTTGTTTCAAACACGAGAGACACGCGTGCCATCAAGCTTCTTGAGGGTGTGCCGCACTCACTGATTCTCCAAAACTCGCAGGGTGAGATGCACATTCTTGTTCCAGTTGTCCGTCTCGTTCGTCCCATCGTGGAGTCACGTCCTTTCTCCACTCGTCTCGTTCTTGTTCGTGGTGATACCAAGTGGAATCGTGATACGAGCGGTAACAGCTTGACGCAGCGCTACTTTCTTTATCCCATTCACATCTCCATGAGTTTTTTAATGACCAAAGGATTAGACTCAGCGTTGTATCTTCTTAACCTCCGTCTCTTGGCACGCAACTACGCCACGACGTTCCGTTTGGCCGACGCTGTTGCCACTGACACTAAGTTCAGCTCGGCTGGTGGTGCCATCTGGCGCCAGCTTTCGCAAGCAGGTGACGACTGCCATCCAGATGCTCATGCTACTCGATTAAAGTTATCTCTCGTGACGATTGATAGTGGAGAGGCGTACCCATGGGAGTTGACATATGAGGCCAGTGGCTACGTGACGAAAATGACCCACGTAAGTGCCGAGTGCAGGATCAGCAGGAGTGAGGAGCTTCAGCTTCTATCCGATGAGACTGTCGTTGTAGATCGTCTGAGTCCAAAGTATGCCGACCTTGATATTTACGGCAACAAATACGACCTTTACCGCTGCACTCTGGTCAAGAATCGAAAGAGCATGCTGGACGTGCTGGCGGACGCTTCTGCTTCTTCGTTCTCTTCCTCCTCTGATGACTCGTCCTCCGCTGATGAATCATTCAAAGCAAAATGCTGGGTTCCACCAGGTGAGATAACCTCGGGCATGTGGCCTTACTACCAGGACAACACCGTGTTTGGTGAAAAATACAACGAGGTCGTCAGTGTCGATACGAAGGAGGAGTTTGCGACGGTGGTCTGTGATGGATTTGCAAGTCTAACACTGCTCTGTCTTCATGTCAAGTGGTCAAACGACTGTGTGCGCGTTATCCAGGCACTCGAGGCTGTGGCACCAACGCTTCCTTTTGTTCGCTTCGTGACAATTCGTGCAGATCATTTTGAGCTTGCATCAGTCATGGAGAAGTTGGAGTCATCGAGTGGAGATTGGAAGGAGAAGAAGAAGAACAAAGTGAAAAAATTTCCTACTTTCATTTTACTCCGAGGAAAGCCAAAGACAGACACGTGGGAGGAGCTGGCAAGGTGGGAGGGTCACGCAAGAGCGAGCGAAAGAATTAACGCTACAGTAGCAGAGCATTTTCTGGATCCAGTAGACGTGGACAATCATGTCCTTCGTGAGGAAGCGCGTGTGTTGCGTGAAAAGGAGTCTGGTGACTACGACTCAGACGAGGAGGAAGAGGACGACGGGACGGAAGGTATGGAGATGCAATGGATCTGGAATACTGATCAAATGGGTGGCAACATGGTGCTGACCAACTACGGAATGAGTGTGGAGTTTCTGGCTGAAAATACTCAAAACGATCCTTTGGAAGTGGTGTGGCAATGGGCGTGGAAGAATAACAAGTACCAGTACGATGCGACTGCAAAATGGCAAGATTTTGACGAAGTCGCCACGGAAAAGTTAGAGGAGCATTGGACGTCAGGAGGTTGGTATCAGCAGGGACCATGCTCTATCCAGACCATGCTGGATAATATCAAAGGTAATTGGAGCGTGTATCACAACTCGACGGACATCAGCAAGGCAGGTTTGGCCACTGGATGGTACTGCCAGAACTCTGGTGGTGAGAATCGCAACAAGCAAAAAAATTTGTGGATGGTACGACGAAAGGGACTCCTTGCTGATGTGAGTGCTGCTGATGTTCCTAGCCATCCACAGCCCAAAGCGCACGAGAAGGCAGGACATAACAAGGCGCGTCGTGAGGCTATCAAAAAAAAGGAGATGATGACAAAAATGATGCTGAAGCGGAGAAACAAGGATGCTCACGTCGCACGTGGTGCTCACACGATTTTAAAAAATTCGGGAATGCACACATGGACGTTAGTTTGGAAGCATCATCCGAGTCGTGGTGATGGAAGTTTTGATTGTGTTGGTGTGTGTGCCGAGGAGTACGTAAAATTATTGATTTTTTATTCCTTTATTTCACAATAATTTATTACTACTTAATATTTTTTTTATATGTACTAACTTTAGGTAAAATTTTAGGTACGAAACGTACGGGCCTGCAAGTCCACCACTGCTTGGAGCTGGAATTGATCTCGCAGAGAGTAGCGAGGAGAGCAGTAAGAATAAGAGCAAGAAGGAGAGGAAGAAAGAGAGCAAGAAGGAGAGCATTGTTGTGACAGCAGCAGCAGCAGCAGCCAAAAATAAGGCGACGAAAACTAAGAACAAGTCGATCGGATTGTATGCGAATGCCACTTTGCTGGTGGACGGAGTTTCTACTTCTGTTGTCGTGCCGGACGTCACAAGAGCAGCAATCGCTAAACTTGAGGATATGGAGAAGAACCAAAGTTCAAAGAAAAAGTCGACCGAGGCAGTCAGCAGAAAAAGTGGAGGATTTGGTGCTGGTTTTGGATCAGAAAAGTCCGAGAAGGAGGAAAAGGAGGAAAAGGAGGAAAAGGAGGAAAAGGAGGAAAAGGAGGAAAAGGAAGAGAAGAAGGAGAGGGAGAAGGAGGAGAAAGAGATGGTGGTCAACAAAGAGGAGGAGAAAAAGAAAGAGAAGAGTGTTGCGACAAAAAACAACGAGAGCACTGACAGCGGTGCAAACATTTTGTTTACCAAAGGGCAGCACATCACTGTCACCATTGACACGGATAAAGAGGGTGGAATTTTACAGTTTTCCATTGATGGTATCGAAGTCCAGGGAGCAACTGTAAAAAATATTTTTGAAAAACTTGGCGACACAAACTCTCTTCATCCTTGTATTGGCATGTGTCCGTATGATCCTGACGCGGACGTACCAGTGCCAGATGAGAAGCAAGAGCAAAAGTCTGAAGGAGAAGAAGGAGACGCAGCCAAAGAGCAGGAGGGAGTTATGGATAAAAAAGCAAGGTACCAAGAGCAGTGCGAGCAGTTAGGAAGACTAATGAAAACGGATCCTGACAAGTTTGAATCACTCCCAGAAGCAAATCGATTAAAAATGATTAAAGATTTTGTAGAGAAAGAAAAGATGAAGAACAAACCAAGAGTGTCCATTTACTTGGAGAACGATCCTGAAGAGGCACGAAGACAAAAATTGAAGGAGGAAGAGTTGCTGCGTGAAAAGGAGAAGGAGCGTGACCTGTTAGGTTTCGACGACGACGACGACGACGACGATAATGAGGGGAAGGGAGGAGGAGAGACTAAGACGAAGGAGGTGGGAGGTGAGGAGGAGGGTAAGAAGGGTGAGGAGGAGGAAGTTGTGCGCATTCGCACGCGAGGACCAGAGAAAGTTCCCGTCTGGCTCCACAAAGTTCCAAAAGCGGAATCGTGGGAACCATTCGAAGACGATGTCAACGTTAAAATTGAGAGAGCATGGCAAGATCAGAGCGGTGCAGCACCAAACGAGCTGACATTTCGAAAGGGAAAGACGCTGCTGAAAGTCACGCTACGGGATCCAACGGGTGCTGGTAATGAGGGAGAGGAGGAGGAGGATGACAGAGAGGAGGGAAAGGAGCCCAAGTATCCCAATCTGACAAATCTTTCGGGTGCGGTGAAATCAGCGAAAAGAGGAGGTTTTGGTGGTGGTTTTGGTGGCGGTAACAATGACAATGTGACTCAGCCGATGCCAGTGAGACGTGTGATGGTCAGCAAAGGACAAGCAGGCCAGTGGGAAATTTTGAGTTTGCGATATCGACCACCAATGTCGCTCCGAGGAAAAAGTGCACTGGAGCTGTTTCAAAAGGTATGGGCGACCTCAGAGAACAAGGACGTTGGTGAGGATATGTATGGAACCAAGCATGGATTAGGATTTTTATTTTTATACGATTTGTTTCAAGGAAGACAACGCTGTAAAATTGTTGGCTCCTCTTATTCCATGTGGGGCATGCAATCTGCAGAAGATCGGCAGACGGACTCGTTCCGCTTCGCAGTGCTTTTATCTCAGCTGTACACTGATCGAAATCGAAAAGGGCTGATGACATCAATTATCAACGTCATGTCAAGAAACAAGGCACATGTCATGCGTTTCCCAGAGTTAAAAGATAAGAGAAGAAATCGAATGTCACAAGTCTTTAATGGTTTTACTGACGCGAGTGAGCCAACATCACCGCTAGCAAATTTGTTTTCCGAATGTGTGCCATTAATGAAGACGATGCGAAGATCAAAGGGTATTCTCAACACACCCAAGGAGCCACCATTTGACGAGCGGTCTCCCAGAAAAATTTCCGTCGTCGTCCGTGGTGACCGTGGTCGTGAGTGGCTTCGTCCTGAGCTGTCCGATTTCAGCAAAGATAACTATCCATTAGAGGACGTGACAGCCAACGATTTGAGGAAAATTATTCAAGGGACCGAATACCGACCAAAAGGAGCAGATAAATCACTGGTACCACGACCGCCGAAAGATATTCTTGACAGTGAGGAGTTTCATGCTTTCCTTCAAAAGGCACAGTCTGCTCTGGATACCAGGCAGAACGATACCAAAATTTCTACGGGTGATCAAACATTCGTCCCTTCCATTGTTGTTGTTGATTTTAACGCGACGTGGTGTGGACCGTGAGTTCTGTTTGTTTGTTGTTGTATATTTCTTGGGTCATCTCTTTGTGACTTTGAGTGGTTTTATGTTTTGATGCAAGCAGCTCTTTTGACACTTTTTTTTTTTTTTTTTTTTTCCTTCTATTTTTCTTCTTTTTCTCTCAGCTGCAAGCAGATTGCACCGGCGTACCGATCGCTGGCCATGGTTACACCAGTGGCCACGTTTGTCGCGGTGGACGTTGATGAGAACGACAAGCTCGCCAAGTCATTGAAAATTCAGAGCATGCCAACGTTTAAGATTTACAAGGGGACGGAGTGCGTTTTCACTTGTGTTGGTGGTGGTCCAGAGGCAATCTCAGTCTTGAGGGAAAACATTGTGAAGAACTTGTTGGATGCTGAGAGAGATCTTTTCCGGCGATGGCAGGCTGTCAACATTGATGGCGCGTTTGATGTCAAGGCTTTCTCTGGCACGGTAGCATCGCTGAAAACTGAAGGATGGAACATGCATGCTCTAGCCACGCGACCACTTGCCGTCTACCAGACCAACCCGTCCAGCAGAGGTGGCGGTGCACGCACACTGCGAAAGGGAGATGGTGGTGAACCCATGTTGATCTGGGAGGGAATGATGACGGAGAAGACGAGAAAAGATTTAGGTTTATCAGAGATCGAGGGCGAGCTGCCGTTTGATCTCAGCACGCATATGCACGCGAGAAGTGTCGTTGCGAAGAGTATGCTGCTAAGAATGCAAGAGGACGTTCGCTGGTGGGCGAACAAAGCAAACAAGTCAAAGATGCCAAAGATCAAACATCTTCTTGATGACGAGCTCAAGACCAACGTTTTTGTAGATCCGGACGATAGTAGCAGCAGCTTGGATCCATCTCGTTTGAACGGCCTCCGAAAAGTCCTGGCGCGAATGGAAAAATTAATAGTTGATCTTCGCTTTCTTCGTGATAGTGATAGCGACTACGTTAGCAAGTGCGTACCGCTCATGCTTCACGCTGTTAATCATGTCGACGTAAAAAACGAAGAGAACGTGGCGCTCCGAGAAGAGAAGGTACATTTTCTATTGAGGAGGCAGTCCGGGCAGGAATCGCACGTGTGGCTGGAGTATCTGTTTGGATGCCTATTGTCTTCGCGTGCTCTCCAAGATCTTCAGACTCTCAATCCTTACCTCAAGGACGACGTTGCAATTGGTCTCCTCAAAGTCGTTGCCGCTACCCTCCTGCGATCGAACCGGATTGGACAAGCAAATCGATGCATTAGTGCTGCGATTGAGCTACAGAAAAGTCTCCGCGAGGTGCTGGACGTCGATGACAGGCAGCGATGGGAAAGGAGAAGCACGTACCTCCCGAAGATCATGCAGCACGCCGAGGCTGTGGCCAATCAGCTGACCAGTGGGAGACACTTTGTCAAGGAGACATCTATCGGTGTTGGTCCACCACTTCGATCTTTTGATCCAAGATTTCTTGTGTTTGAGTTCACATGGAACATCCTTCTTCGTTCCAAGCAAGTATCGATCGTCAACGATCTGATGGCCAACATGAAAAGCAAGACATCCAAAGTCAAGCAGATGATCATGGGCGCTGGGAAGACGACCGTCGTTGCTCCTCTCCTTGCTCTTATGCTAGCGGACGGTGAGTCACTGGTGCTGTCAGTTGTTCCGTCGGCACTGGTCGAGATGTCGAGAACAAGAATGAGAGAGACGTTCGCGACGATCATGTGCAAGCGAGTGTACACGTTGAACTTTGATCGAGGGACGAAGATTAAGCGCGGACTGGTGGACACGCTGACCAACGCCAAGAAGAATCGTGGCATTGTCGTTGCTACCTCGACGGCAGTGAAGAGCATGATGCTTTCCTACGTTGAGCTCCACTCAGATTTGAGAGAGAGTCGTTCTAAGAGCGTCGCTGGTGCTGCGCAAAGCTCGACGGTATCAAATACGAAGGATCTCCAGCAGTCGCTCGTGCTGACACGACAGGTACTCAAGCTCTTTCGCGACGGCGTGATGCTGCTCGACGAAGTCGATATGCTCCTTCATCCTCTCAAGTCGGAGTTGAACTTTCCAACGGGATCAAAGTTTGATCTCGATGGGAGCAACGATGGAGAGAGATGGACACTCCCAATGCATCTTCTTGACGCGCTGTTTTTCACGCAGACGGGGGTATGCACGACGTTCGAGTCGACCAAGGAGAGTCGTGCAGTGCTGAGTCGCATTCGCGATGTCATTGGAATTGGTTACGAAAGGAGAGCACTCCAGCGTCTCCCACACATTACGCTCCTCGACAAGTCGTTCTACGCGACGGATGTGCGTCCCATTATGGCAGAGTGGTGCTATTTGTGGTTGCAGAAACAGCATCTCCATGGAATTACCAAGGAGGATGCGCTCAACTATCTTATTGCGGGTGCAGCGGCTAAAAGCCAAGCAAAGAAGCGCTGCCTCGTGCTCGATAGCACCATCTCTCAGCTTCGAGTAGAGATGGGTGATGAGCCTTCGACACTCCCTCTCACCTCTGGCCACGTCTCTACTCTGAGATCGACGTCTGACGACAATGGAGTGTCGGCAATGAGCAAGCTGCGGCAGAGGAGTCATGACGAGATGGAGGAGAAAAAGTCCGAGTGGCGGGAGAGGAGCACGGAAGTCGATCGGGCGTCACGGATGGCTTTCCTTGAGGAGTTGGAGAATGCACGAAGCCAGTCGATCCTCCAGCTTAAAGCAATTGAAGATATTTATCAATACGAGGAGGAGAACGAGAAGAGAGCATTGGAGGACAGGAATGAGCTGGAGAGGAGAGAGGAGGAGATGAAGAGAATGGAGAGTACGATTCAAAGCATTGAGTATCCAAGAGACGAATCGATGGATAATAATATTTGTGTCCTAATGTCCGAGTCATTCGACACGTCAGGGGGGGGTGGTCGCAATAAGCCGGGCTCCGCCTCCTCCTCCCACAGTGGAAGCAAAGGCGACGATCCCATCTGTCGCGTGGCCAAGAGATTGGAGGACGCTGGAATGTCGATTCGTCGATGTGCAACGCCAGAGGAGGCAGTGGAGAAGGCACGTGAGCTGCTGTTGTCAGGTCAGCTTCGATGTGTGGTCAGCGACATGGGTTCCGAGTCGGCTCCCTCGTGTCCAAATGGCTGCGAGATGATAATTGGTGGAACTGACCAGTATCGACACTACAGTTGCAACGGATGCAAACGTGGTTTTCATGGGGAGCGCTGGTTCTGCAGCAAATGTCGCACTGACTACTGCTTCACGTGCCGGCCAATAGGTGGAGTGTCGCGGAAGACCACTAACTCAGAGAGCGAATACGATCCACATCTTGCGCTGATTCAAGATCTTCGTGATCACCATTCGGATTTTGCGCTGATTCAGCAGCAGGAACAGAAGAAGAGAATTGCAACGCGTGCGAATGCCACCAGCAACGTTTGGCAGGGACACGAGGGTGTCATTCCAGTCGACAGAGTAGCAATGCTGGACACCAACTATCGTTTGACTGAAAAGGAGAGATACGTGTGTTGGAACGAGCAGATCATGGTGCTGTCCAGCTCTGAGGAGTTGACAGACTGGTGCACCAAGCAGGAGGACTGGCCAAAGAACGAGGTGGAGTTGGACGCGGGAGCAAAGAAAGAGGAAGAGAAGAGCGATGATCAGGGAGCTAGCAAAAGTGGTAAGAGTCTGCTGCTTCGACAAGCATCGTTATCGTCGAGCAAACTGAAAATATTGCGAGAGGAGCTCGTTGTTCTTCAAAAAGAGACGTCGGACTTTGCTGCTAAAATGGAGTCCAAGGATCGATTAGCACACAAGGAACTGGCACGTCGAAATCAAATGTTTGTTGATCTGGTGGAGAGAAGAAAAAGAACGCTGCAGGAGGCGAGAGAGACGTTGAGAAATTTGCTGGTGTCAGCAGGACATCCAATGCCGTTGGAGATCAAAGTAGATCTTAGTGGAGGAGATCTGCCCGATTCGCTAGTGAGAAGGAGTGCCGAGGTGCTGGCCATGATTAAAAGGAGCACCAGCAGCATAAACGAAGTGGACAAGCTCTTGGCTGGAATGGAAACTTTGTCGATGGAGTCAAGAGCCCTCGAGCATATGGAGCTGGCAGCAAAGGTGTTGGCGCTGGTCCCATTACATCAGAAAAAGCTGCTGAACTTTGGTCACGACTGGCTGTGCACGTTCTTGCCGCACTGCATGGCCAAAGTGAATCGCGTGTCGTTTGGGCTTTTGACCGAGCTCGAGTGTCGCCAGGCTGTCAAGGCAGAGCCCAACATGCCAAGATCACGACTAAAGCTCGCTGTTCCATTTTTAGGAAAGGATGTTCCATCTACTTCCTCTGAGTTTGCACATCCAGATGTCATAGTGGGTCTGACAATCATGGCGTACCGGTACAGCGGATTGCGTGAGACCGACTTTACCACTGTCATGGACTCGCTGACGTCTGAGTTCGTCAATGACATTGGTCCTGCAAAGGAGCGTGCCAGCAACGTCCGCTATAACGAGTGGGTTCTGCGTTCTGGCGGCGTCATCCGTGGTCACGTCACTGAGATCGGTTCTGATCTTCCAGAGCCAGATCGGGAGGGTGCGCTGGATCCAACGAGAAGATTAGATCCGTCGTCCGGGCAGTGGCTGCACCGGAAGCAGTTTGCGACAAGATACGGTGGCTCCAAAGAGTGGTCGATGGCCGAGCGAACTTTAGTGGATGTCGTCCAGTTAAAATTTTTACAAAAATCAAACGAGGATCAAATGAAAGCGTTGTTCGCTCTCTGGCAGCAGAGTCCACCCGTCATTCATCGGTACCTTGCAAGGACAGTATTCCCCACGCACATGCGATCACAGCGCGAGAAGATCAGTGCTAGTGGGCAGGCCGTGGGTGGTGACATGCTCTTTGGACGTCGCGTTGGTTTCTCTGGAACACCATCTGATCTCCTTCCCAAGGAGTTGGGACAGTGTGATTACGAAACGGGTGATGATGGAAAGATGTTGTCGACCGTGTTGGATCCAACCATTGTCGACCACGCCTATTTGTTCGATGGATGGAGCGTGGAGGAGTTTTTGAATATGATTGCTACAACTGGTGGCTCAAATTCAGACGTTCGTTTTCATGCGCTCATTGATACTGGGGCACTTGTTACTGGTTACAGCAATCTCCAAGTTGCCAAGCAGCTCCTTCGACGTGGACTCAAGTGGTGCGAGGGTGTTGTCTTTTTAGATGAAACTGACAAGCAGCAGGTGCTTGTGCGTGCGACGGGTCGCGTGGTGCCTGCAGACCAGTGCGGAGTGCCGAAGGAACGCCGGTTTGCATTTTACGATCAGATTCACACGACGGGAATGGATATCAAACACGTGGTTAATGCGCGTGCTGCTCTCACGCTGGGCAAGGACATGGTATTTCGTGATTACGTTCAGGGAGCTTTCCGTATGCGTGGGATTGGGGTTGGGCAACGAATTACCGTATTTGTCATTCCTGAAGTCATGCAGCTCATGCGAAAGGAGCTGAGAAGTATTCAGGGTGGAGGAGACGTTGTCGTGGTTTCACGAGGACAAGAACCGACGGGTGCTGCAGCACTTGCGCTGATGGGAGATGATGAGATGGAGGAGAAGAAAAAGGAGGAGAAGAAAAAGGAGGAGAAAAAGGATGATGGAGAGATCAAGGCGCTGACCAAAGAAGAAATGTTGCGAGACATTGTTGCGTGGTTGGTCGTCAATTCCATGCGATCAGAGCAGCTCCAATGGTCCATGTTGTGTTGCCAGAACGTGGCTAACATCTATCGCAAGAATGCTTTCCAAAGTTTGGTTAAGTGCGTGGTGGCAGAAGAGAAGGATGCCAAGAAGAAAGTTAAGAAAGGGGAGGGAGAGGAGGGAGAGGAGGGAGAGGAGGGAGAGGAGGGAGAGGTGGCAGAGGGAATGAAAACGTACTCATACATTTGGGACGGAGAAGGCGACGGTGGATCAGCCAATCCACTCGAGGTGTTCGATGAGCCCATTGACTTTTCTCTCAGCGCGTCTGTGCCTGATCCAGCTCCATTCCAAGAGAAGCTCTCTAACATGCTGGAGGAGCATGTCAACTTTATTGTGGAAGAGGAAGAGCACGAGTTGGGACGTAACATATTGGAGGAGGTCGGCAAATATGCGGTACTTGGTGGAAGTGGTGGTGCCAACGCGCTGGAGACAGAGCAGGAGAGAGAGCAGGAACAGGAGCAGCAGAAGGAGGTGCAAGCAAGAAGAGATCAACAGATTGAGGTAGAGAAGTTTGTGGATCGTGCGTACAACAGGACGGAGGAAACACCCAGATGTTGGCCGTTCGAGTTGCTTGCGAAAAATCCATTCGATGCTCAAGTTGGTGGTGGTCGTGGTGTCGGTCCACAGGATCAAGAATCTTTTTCCTATCCACTCAATCAATTTCGAATGATGTACCAAAAGCCGCTTGCGTACCCACAGTACCTACGCCTGAGTTATAACTACTTCAATCCAAACTGGCGCGGACTCCGACGACTGAAGAATGTCGTCATGGTCATGGAGTGGAAGCCTGTGGGTGGAGAATCTTCTGCTGCTGCTTCATCTCAGGGTTCGAAGACGATGATGAAATCAATTGCAGATGCTGCATCGGATGTTGTGAGAAAGACGTTTGGGCTGCTGACCATGGAGGGATCCAAGGAATCAGAAGGAGAAGGTGATCTTGTCATGTCATACGCAGACTTTGAGAGTGCAGTGGCTGCCATTGTTGGTGAACCGATTGATATTGTACGTCTCCTTCACAATCTTCCAAAAATGTTTGGCGATGGAATGAATTTAAAAAAATTTCATGGTCTTGTCATGTCGGGTGTCTTCCATCCGACCGATGCTGGACGACACTGGGTGGCCGTGTCGCTGGCCGAGGCAGAGACAGTCCGGCGAGCGCTTCATATTGGATCTTCCAAAGTGTTAAAGGGCACAGATATTGCTCTCCGATACTCACCACTGGCTTCCTCTGCGCATCAGACGAAAGGTGACGGTGGCATTGTTTTTGACGTGACGTCAGGATGGAGAGAGACGAAGAAGGAGAAGGAGGAGAAGGAGGAGAAGG
>Ga0307997_10000405_pt1 | contig 19717 bp, 23 predicted proteins | sample Davwhametageno36_FD_203165 | JGI IMG/M metagenome (GOLD analysis project Ga0307997, IMG submission 203165) | Marine microbial communities from Davis Island wharf, Antarctic Ocean - #36 | ecosystem: Environmental > Aquatic > Marine > Unclassified | place: Antarctic Ocean: Davis Island wharf... | reverse complement strand
TAGTCTTCGTCGTCTTTGTTTAGGATTTTCAGCGTTTCGAAGTCACGCGCTATCGTTGTACCTGTATCGTACACAGCGTTGAAGGCTTGCGAGAAACCTACCCATCTATTCTGGCGTGCCATTAGCGGACCTCCTCAAATTCAATGCCAAGAAGGTCGTACTTGACGGCCATAAAACCAGTCTCAGTGTCGATAACCGCCTCAGGGTGGGTAATCATAACTTCGTCGGCCATCACGCCACGGAAGCGGCGAGTCTCGTCGCCTTTGTAGTTAAACTCATACAAGTTTAGTTCCGTTACTTCGTCGACGCCGACCAATTTAATGTTGTCTTTTAGTCTCCGGTCGGAAAACGCTTTGTACGCGGCGGCTGCACCACCCAAAACGCCACCAATATCGCCAAGCAGACTGTCTTGCGTGTTGATGTATGTCTGCGTCTGCGCGTTGAGCACGCTGGATAGACCGCTAAGACCCATCTGCTGCCCGTTGGCGATAGTACCGGAACCGATAGCCATGTTGCCCATGTAGTTCTGTCCCGCGGATTGTGCGTTCCCGCCAGCCATAGAACCGGCACCGGAAGCGCCGCCGTAAGCTGCGCTGGAGGCACCGGCAAGACCACGACCTAAACCAGCGGCATCTAGCTTTCTGGCGTAACCCATCTGTTGCGCTTGAGTTCTGGCGTTTGTTTGCGCGTTTGCGCTTACCGCCGCTTGTTGTAGTCCTGACGCTTGTTGCATACCAGCAAAGCGACCCGAGTTAGGGTTGACACCCATAGAGCTCATAGCGCGTTGGTTCTGTTGTTGTGAAATGCCAAATGCGCGTCCCGTGTCAGCGGCGGCCTTACCCGCCATTTCCTGACGGTATGCTTCAGTGTTGAAGTTATTTGCGTCCGCCACGATGGATTGCTCCAGTGGACGGTACGTGTCGCGCTGATAATTATAATAGTCTCGAGCCTGAGCCATCTGCTCGCTCTGGGCTTGCATCTGCTGCTGAGCGACACCTTCGAGCATTGGGGCTGCGCGGTCGTACTGCTCCCGGGCGAAGGCTAGCTGGTCTCGTCCAAGTCCCCCTTGAATACGCGCAGCTTCAGCACTGGCTTCCGCCAGTGGGGTATAATCGGGGGGTGGCGGATTACTTTTACCCATGTTTTCTTCCTCTGCGATAGTTACCGGGCCAAAGCACCTTCATGACGACGTCTTCCCCGTTATCTCCAGCGCTTTTCATCACGCCTTCGTCAACAAATCCTATGTGGCTCGTGATCTTCAGACTCCGTTGGTTTGTCGTTTCCACGAAAACCGTCAGTCTCTTCAGACCTAACTGCTCAAAGGCGTATAAATACGCGTGGTCGAGCAGCTTCGAAAAGCCTTTAGTGGGTTTGCTAACCGCTATGTGGCAAGTGGCGTTCGAGGCTCCTACATTGTTGTAGACAACCCCACTCACCAACTCGCCATCCAGTTCAGCGCCCATCGCGTAGTAGTCACCCCACGAAGCCAGTTGCCCGACCCGCTCAGCGACCCAAGAACCGACCCTGTCTTTTTCGTCAAACACTAAAGAAGACGTAGACATGACACTACCTGTTCACACGTTAACACATTAGATGTCATTAGCCTACCCCTGGTATTCGTTTTAGCGCCACGAGACGCCGTGCTCAGAAGCTACTCGATCCATAGCCTCGTCCCAATTAGAAAACACTGTCACCCCATCGTAACAATACTGCTTCGCTCTTTGAACCTCTCCATCAACAACGGTAACACCATAGTACGTGCTTTCACTACCCTCTAGCGCAGGAAGAGAAAACTCAGCCTGAACGGTAGCGGCGTCCCCCGAGAAGTAAACATCATAGAAGGTTGGTATAACTAGCCCAGACTGTATGTTCACGTGGAACGATTTAGCCATAACCGTACACCCACTGGGAATGAAGCTAAACGTCTCCGTGGTAAAACCATAACAACGATCATAGAATTTACGAGAGGCGAGACAGTATTTGCGCGCTTTGGTAATGAGCTCAGCGGAACCTTCCATAAGCGCCGGAACGTCCCACTCCCAAAGAAACGCTGTGATAACCTCTTCTTGGACAACACTGTTGTAAGACGCTGTAGAAAGCAGAGCAATCGTAGTCAAATCTACAGAAGGGAAAGCCTCGGTGAGTTGGTTCTTCAGACTTTGGGGGGCTTGATCTATCGGATAAAAGTTTTTCTCGCTAGCGCCGTCGATAAAGCAGCGTTCTTGAATTACTGCATCCTGTTTGTCGAAGTGGCCTACGGCAGTGGCGTCCAACTGGACGACAAGCTCTTGTATTTTAGCGTCCAGTTGCGCTTGCGTATAAGGATTGGTCATCCAAATAGTGTCTGTCGCAGTGCGCCTATTGTGGTTGTGGTTTACCCTGCCCGAGTGCAGACTTTGATGGTAGTCGCTAGCGCGGGTTGGACTGTCTAACCGTTCCCCCTCCAAAGAAAAGATTTCGTCTGTCTTTACTTTGACAACGACCTTTGTCACGTCACCTCGGTCTACGGTCTCTACTATGGTTACGGTGCTAGTCATAATAAGATGCCTTACTGAGTAGAAATGTAACGTCCTCGAGGCGGTTTCGACTGTCGTCTGTGTAGGGGTAGTATGTCCCTGACGCAGTACCCGAACTGGTGAACGCGGCGGTAATCGCGGCGGTAGCAATGAACGCGCCAGCGACGATCAAGCTGGCACCGAAAGTAACAAACGCCAAAGCAGCAGCCGCGATAGCCGCAAAAATACTACTGGCGTCTTCTGCGGATTTCCAAAAATGGCCCGAAGCGTATATGCTATAGCTAGACTGAAAGTTTGTGCTGGACGTAAAGCGGAACGTGTTCCTGTAAAAACAGTACCATAGATCAGCCCTTCCCCACGCGTAGAAGTACGAGCTGTAGCCTCTTGCCTGAAAACCTTCCCCATCTGTTGATTCTTGGTGTTCTTGGCAAGAATGAGCCAAAGAAGGGGCGTAGAACATAAGGTCCGTCGCGTTCGATTCAGTAGTAGACGTGGAGAACGCATAATCTGTAGCCGTATCAACAGTAAAGTAAGGCTCCCAGCTGTTAGCTTTTGCGCCGGTTCGTGCAACAGCGGGGGCACTGGTTGCCACGCCCGCACCGACTACCTTGAGGGGTTTCAGGCGAGAGTCATAGGTTTTAGCGCCACTAGAATTAAACGTCGCAACGCCTAACGTTTCACTGCCGACATCGCGTTGACCGGCGGTCATGTGAGTAAGTGGTGAAAAGCAGTACAGGTCCGGACGCGTGTAGCTAGTAGGACTGGAGTGTGTACCGCCTCTTTCTTGCAGCACCCAAATGTTCCAGCGGTAGGTAGTGTTAGTATCTTGCTCTGTAAGAACTATGGCACACCGGGGAGCGTTGGCCCCTGTGGCGCTAGGTTTAATAAAACACATCGGCGGCGGCGCAGAACTGTTTGCCGTGTCCACCTGATATTTTATTATGTCCCCGTTTACTTGGCTGGAAGACAGGTACTGTCCCGCCGTGGTACTGTGCGCGGTGTTGTTACCATCGACCAAATCTGGAACTTGCATCGTTGAGACGTATGTCGCTTTTCCAATAAAATGGTAGTGCGGGAACTCACTATCCACAATGATGTCGGCGGCTGCGTTTTTGAACTGTAACCCAAAAGCCATTCTATTTACCAAATACCATAAAAAACGTTTGAACTGTATTGGCGCGATTGTTGCCGTCATCGTACGCAGCCGCTGGAACAGTCGCCGTCAGCGTGGACCCAGACAAAGAGTGCTGGTGCACGTACGCTTCGTCGTCTCCGTTCACTTGATTTAACATAATTTTTGTCACCACGCGGGTAGGCATTACAGGCACGCCTGTGAACGTGTGGTCTGTGTTTGCGTTTGCCGTGTAAGTACCGAGGAGAGTGTAGCTTGAGTCTTCCGTGGAGTGGACTAAATTGCCGTTGGAATCGCGGCTTTCGTAACCGAACGCCATCAGCTTAGGTCTCCTATTTTAACGCGAACCACGTTGCTAGAGTCTATAACCTTTATGGTGTCCCCTGTAAGCTCAAGACGATTGGTGCCCGAAGAGCCTGTGATGTCGAGGGTGCCTCGGAACGTGGCGTCGTTGAGTTCCATATCGCCCGTCTTGTCGAGCTTCCACCCGGCAGAACCCGCTTGGTATGCGCTCGACTGAATAGTGTTTCCGATGTAGGCGTTTGTAATCGCGGCGTCTTCAATAAAAGTAGACACGTTCGAGTTTGTAATTTTTGTCTGTTTCGTGGCGATAATACAATGCGCGATATGTAGCTCTTCGATGCCCATACCTGTCCAGTTTAAGAACTCAACACTCATCCACTTGGCTGTGCTTGTGGGCTGGTACTCACCTATGATGTCTACATAAGAGTTCGTAATAGCCACATTGGCAAAGTTTCCGGACCCGTTGAAGTCCGAGAAGTTCTTCGTTCTGGTGCTTGCCGCGCCGCCACTTTCCCTCGCGGAACCCGCGATAAAGTTTACGCCGTTGGCCAGCTCGGTGTCTAGCTCCCGCGCTCGCATATAGAACCCGCTGGACTTATTTGCTGTGGCTTTAACGCGGGCGTAGATCATGTAAGTTACGTTGGGGTCGACACGAATAGCTTGAAGCCCCCCGCCAACGGAGGTGTCTGCACCCACCGTAGCAATCTTTAGAATGGTTTTCTCTGCGTCTTGGAAACTAATGTTGCCCGTTGCGGTGCTCCCGTTGCAACTGTAAACCCCCGCTGGTCGCCCATCTACTGCCACGCGAGTAAAGTTACTGTTGTAGAAAAGGCTGCTTGTTTCGGCGGGAGTGACGTAGTTGTCGACTGAAAGAGGGGTTCCCGCAGCGAGGATAATATTACCTGCGCTGTCTTTGATACTCAGACCGCGAGTGTCGATTTTGTTGGCGTCTATACTACCCGCCTCAATACGTCCCGCGTCTATGAAACCTGCGTTAATCTTACCCGCGTTGACGTTAGCTATCTTGGCGTTATCAATAGCCGCATCGCCAATCGCCGCGTTTACGATTGTTCCGTTCTGGATAAAGCCATCGCGGATATACACGCCCGCTGGAACGGCTTCGCCATTAATGGTCGTTGGAGACGTTCTGACAATGAAAGGCAACGACGGAGAGTCCACCACCCAAGCGGTTCCACTCCAGTAACGATGCAGGTCGTTGTTGTCTGTGTCCACCCAAGACATCCCAACGTAGCGAGCAGCAGAAGCCGGAGCGGAGTTTTGGGCTATAGTAGGCGGCGCTAAGAAAAATTGATCTGCGCGTATACCAAATTCAGAAACTGTCGCTCCATTGTTGGCGTTAGCGATTAAGCCGTAACCGGCGACGTGTCCGCCGACGTCCACTTTTACAGTGTACTTAGCTTCAATAACGCCATCGGCGGCTGCGCGGGCTGTGGCTTCAGTCTGCACCGCCGATGTGTTATCACCAACGGCGGCAGCTAAAGTAGTTACCGTACTGGCGTCAGCTTTAAGCGCAAGTGCGTCTACTCGACTGGTTGTTTCAGTCTGCACCGCCGATGTGTTATCACCAACGGCGGCAGCTAAAGTAGTTACCGTACTGGCGTCAGCTTTAAGCGCAAGTGCGTCTATTCGACTGGTTGTTTCTGTCTGAATCCTTGCACTCACTGAACCGCTAAGACCAGCCGCGCCATCAATAAGATCAATTCGAGAACTCAGAGCGGTGTAAAGCTCGCTTTCGGTAATGGCTCCAGTCAAAACTTCCAGCACGTAGGCGGGGTCAACAGAGGTTTGGCCCAAGATTCCCTCGGTACTCTGGTAGGGGCCAACTTCCCCAAGGACGTTAACAAACCTTACCCAGTAAAAACGAGTAGCGCCCGCACCAAGATTGTGCGCAAAGAAAACCCCCGGTGCCATACCTACAAGCTCCGCTTGCCCCAAGATAGGATTCTCCGGCGGTGTCGCAGCGGCTTGTTCTGTGCTTCGCGCAGCAGACCATATTTCGGCGTAGGCGTGGCCCGCGTAAATCGGCTTATTCCACGTTACCATAATGTTTGCCAAAGCACCCGCGGCTCCAACATTCTCAGGGCGTATCGGCGGCGAGACCGGACCCGTACCGCCTGTACCCGTAATACCCGTGCCGGTGTGCGCGACTACACCCGCAGCTACCAGCTGCCTTACGGAAACAAGTGAATCCGCGCCGGTTCCGTTAATAGCTTCGCGGACACGATCTAAAAACGCTCGAAGGTCTGGAGATACATTACTGGTAACGGTGGGTAGTTTAGCCATCTCTTAACTCCGCTGCGGAATGCGCAAGCGCTAGGGAAAATACTTCATGTGTGCCTTCGACCTGTACTTCCCAGTCGCGTCCGACCACGACGGGCAACCTAAACGGATCGCGCGAACTGACAGTTCTTGTATGGGCAAGCGCCCCGTCCACATAAAACTTCATAACCATGGAGTACGCTTCGGCCTCTAACTGCGCCCAGCCGAAACTAAGTGGCTTTGGCATAGTAAACTTCTTAGAGCGCCAGATGTAACTTTTAACGCCGCCTTCTCCCCAAACTCGAACGCTGCGGTCGGCTAGTGCCACAAACAGCTTATCACGTTGTAGGTCGTGGAAGGCGGCTTCCGCGTAAATGTCGTGCGTAACTATATTGCCGCTCGTCATGTCATATATAAAGCCACCCTGCGTAGCCCCGTTGTCATAGAACGCTATGTACTGCTTGTCGTGCGCGTAGGCGTGAATGCTCTCAGGTCTGAAGAAACTCTGCCACTGGGCGCGGTCGAAGAGTTGTTCCGTAACAATTCTTGATCCCCCCGGCGACAACATCATAAGACCGTCTGGGGCGGCGTACATAACCGCTCCCCCGTGGCTAACAATACTGCGTTTTGACACACAGGCTTGCTGCAAATCTGATTTCACAACGGCCATAGTGGTCGGGTGTGACCCCTGCACCAAGTACGGAACACCCGTAGTGAGTACCGCCAGCGTGGTGTCCATACGGCCAAGGCCGACGACTGGGTAGTCTAGTGTTTGAATATACTGCTCAGGCCATGCGTGAGGGTGGTACGGATCGCAGAAGTACACGTCCCGCCCAACAAACCCTGCCATCATACCATTGGGGAGGTTTGTAAGCCCTGCCAAGTTCGAAGGCGGCGTGGACCACGTAAGGGTGGGTAACTCTTCGGCGAGGGATTCCGGCAAAACATCGTCTGTAAAACTGGTACTACTGGCGGGCAGCTCTTTCACAAAAAGATAAACACCGCTGACCGACCGATATATTCTCCGGTTGGTCACGACGTACTCGCCACCGGGATTAGGCTCTAGGCCGCTTAGGTTTACTCCTTGTCCCGCGCGCACCTCTACACCGTTAGACGCCCCAGCAGGCGCGGACTCGAACGTAAATCCGGATTCTTTGTTAACCCAAGTATAGGTGTAAATGCGGGTTTCGAGTGTTTGGTCTTCGTCGACGTAACCTCCGCCCGACTGAACGGAGTAAATCGGGTTGTTAGGGTAAAGACCGCTACGCAACTCCAGTGAAACATTAGCGCCGACAGTGTTTGTTTTCACCACGGCGAATGGCTCTACCTGCCCAAACATTTCAACCGTCACCCCGTACCCAGCCAGTGACAAAAGGTCATTTACTGTCGCAGTGGCAGGGGTGTACGTGAAGTTTTTGTTGTTATTTACCTTTAACCGGATAAATCGTTCCTGTGCTTCGTCTACGTCAGTCTGCTTTACGAAAACGTAAGCGGGAGCCGCCGCCTCTGAGCCATCGACGCGGCTTGTAAGAGCCACGTTCCCGTTAGATGTTCTTTTGTACTCAATAAACCCACTCTGCCCGCCACCTTCGCTGCGAGGGGTTATAACGACGCAGCTGCCGTACTTTGTCGCAAGGATTTTATTGCTGCTGTCGTTGTTGTTAATGAAACTTGTCAGCGTCGTTGCCGTCTTGGTGCCAGTGGAGTTGACGCTAAAGACTTCCCCCGCTTCGGTGACGATTTCAATAGTGTCGCCGCTGCCAATGGAGCCTATTTCACCATCTTCGATCACCACATACGCGTCAGTGTCGGCAGTCCCGCTGCCGCTGAGATCAAGTTTAGTACCCGCGGTGTCGGCTGTGAATGACCCTTCGGTATCAAACTCCGTTCCAGTTTGGAACTTCACAAATAACTTGGCGTCGACGCCCGTAGCATCCGTCGTCACCTTGACAGTGTCTTCATCGACAACAGCGGTGATGCCTGCCAAGGCGTCGATTTTACTGCGCACGTGCGCCGCCGTCATGTCGGCAAGGGTTAAGTTAACGGTGGTGTACGCGCTAGCAGTATCTGTCGTCGTACTGACCAGCACATCATTTGTAGCGTTCATCTCAGCAATGTGTGCTTCAGTCAAAACTACTTCGGCAGCGTAAGACGCCGGGTCAAAGCCAGCTGCTGTAGCAGTAGCCGGTATAGTTGGCGCGGGTAGCCCAAGGGGGCGAGCGTTTGTGGGGTAGTTTCCAGTGGCAAGAGCCAAGGAATTATACGTGGCTTTAGGTACACCGTCGCCCGTAAAAAAGGTCCACTCCGAAGCATCACCCGCAATCTGCCCCCGGCATACGTCGACATCGGCGTTCCAGTGGAACCAATATCGGTCGTCCGATACCGTGTCCTGCCCAAACCTATAAATTGCGCGCGGCACACCACTTTTTGTTAACGCGTGAACAGAAGAACCCAAATCGCTAATCGGTGTCAAACTACCGTTCCACATGGGGCAGTTGAAAGCGACTTGCGCCGCGCTGTTCTTCAGGTAGCGCGGCGGGATTTTAGGAGATATCCCACCAAAGGTTGTTACTTTTAAAACCGGCATCTACCTACCTCAGAATTTTGCGTAGCGGCTGTCATTTCAGCCTCCTAGACCATCAACTCAAAGTGAGGGCCGTCGATAAAGGGGCGTTTTCCTTGGCTGCGACGCAAGTCAACATAGGCGTTCATGGCTTCTTCCATTGTCCCATCCCAGTCTCGGATGTCATTGATATGCCACGACGCGCCCCAGCGCACGGCTACACCCACGTCGATAGCTGCCTGCTTCACAGCATCTGCGAGGTCATCGTACAGGTTAAGTTCCCATGATCCACGCGAGCCAATGTAAGCCATAAGATCAATGGCATTGCCGCCGATGTGCTTTGACTTCATCGTCTTGCTGGCACCCTTGGCCACAAGTTTCCGCTGCTCATCCAAGGTTCTTAGACCGCAGATTACACCAAAGTCTGTTTTGGTATGACCGATAGCAGCTTTTGCAACTGCAACTAGGCGTTCGTCTACACCATCAAGTCGATCAAGGCTGCGTTGTGATAATTTGTAAGTCATTTCTTACCTCCAAAGAACTTAGTTGCCGACCTCACGGCAAAGCTACTCGCGACAATCACACCCAGAGTGTACTGATACCATTCTGGCATCGTAGCCAACGCTCCAAAGCCGTCAGACACTGTGGTTCTGCCCCACTCACCGCAAAACGAAAGCACCAAGGGGATACTAAACAGAATTACCAAAAACTCGTCTTTCCACGAGTTCTGCGTCCCTTGCGCCATTATGCGCTCCCAGTCCGCTTCCGAAGTAGCGGCTGATTTCATTATTGTAGCTTTGGCTTCGGCCTCGACGAGCTTGAGGTTGGCAGCCGCAGCTTGCGCGCTCGCCTTACCCTTTAACCAGCCGCCCGCTAACTCAGCTACTGGACCTATCAGTGCTTGAAGCATTTTTGCTCTCCATTGCGTTGAACCCAAAATAAGCGGCGGCAATACCAGACGCGCCGATAACGTACACAGCCGCGATCTCGGCCATAAGTTTTGCGGCGGTGTCGAGGCCCGCTAGAGAAGCCACAAGGATGACAAACGGGTAGAGGACCATACCTACCAAGGCGAACCACGTCATTCGACGTTGAGCGTCGCGTTTAGCGTCAGCGTCCTCCATAAGACGACGACGGTCTTCTAGCATGATCTCTCGTTCGTCAGGATCAATCTTGCCATTACCGTTTAAGTCGTAATCCCTCTTTGTCATCCTTGCACCTCAAAACTTGGTTACACGTTAACACATAGTGACTGATTTTGCCGTCAATGTCTACTTCTTAGACTTATTCATGCAACGACCCATCTTTTTACAGGCTGCTTTGGACTTGCAGGACGAGCAGTTTTTAAACGCAGCTTTTTTAGGGCGACCGACTTGCTTACCGTATGTTCCTTTACCGTATGGCATTATTTCTTCCTACTCGCAGTTTTGGCGGATTTCTTGAAGTCGGCCTTTGTTGGAGCACCCTTGGTGCCGGGTTTGCGCATCTTCTCGCTAGAACCAGCGGCGATACGTTTTTTCTTTGCGTGTATATTTGCGTACAGTCCGGGTTTCTTTCCCATTACCATTTTACCTTATCTGCCCAGTAGGCAGCTGACATTTTGCCCTTGGCAATGTTCTTGCCGTGGCGGGCTTTAAACGACGCACGTTTCTTCTTCATGGTGTCACCCTCACCCGCTTTTGGCTTGCCTGCGGTACTAGCACCCTGCTCCCCGAAACGGATCGTCTTAACTGTGCTGCCCTCTTTGGCGACAACAACATGGGACTTTTTAGCGTGGCTGGGCGTGCGTTTGGGTTTATTAAAACCTGCCACGCCCGCACGAGCGAGCCTCGGGTCTTTTTTACTTTCGGCCATAACGCCCTCCTATTTGTTTACGTGTTACCACATAAAGTGCAATTTGTCATAACGGCTTTTGCAACGCATCAATAGCGTCCCAAGTGCTGTCTATGTCCTCTTTAAGTCTTTTAATCTGGTCGTCGATGCCATTGGTAATTAGCTCTGCACGTTCAACCTTGCTGCGTAGATCAAGCAGCGTCTTCTGTTGCTCAAGGATGCTAACCATCTGGGTGCTGATCTGTGATAGTTGCGTGTTCAGTCCAGATACGTTGTTGTCACCGATGGTTTGTTCCAATGCTCGGATACGGGAGGTGGCGTCGAGAACCTCGGTAACGGATTGCTCCACGTCCCAGAACCGATTAACCACATCATAGCCATAATAGATGCCGCCACTAAGACTGCCAAACACAGGAAGGGCAGCAGCGAGATATACTCCCCTAAACGTAAACCCGCCGACTTTAACTTCCGCATCATCCACCGTATGCGATCCCTGCTTCGTAGATGTCTTCGACCGTTTGGAAGTCATCCTGTAAAAAGTCATTCATAGACAAGTAGACTTTTCGGCCTTCGCTGCGCATAAACGACATCACTAGCCTGTCGTTTGCAGCGTTGTATGTAGCCGTTGCTCTCTGATCCACGCGCACGTTGTTGCGCCCAGCCCAATCGTCAGTCGCGCTGGTAAAGTTAGTGTTTCGTGATGCAGCCAGGAATCCAGCGGCCTCTTGGGCATAGGTCTCAACTTCAGCCAGTGCGGTGTTATACTCAGACACATCTGCGTCTGTAATGGTCATGTCAGAGGTATTGAGTGTGTCCTGCAAATCTTGGCGCTCAGAAATGGTGTCCGCGTCCGCAGCCATTTCAGCAACAGCACTAACCGCAGCGAACGTAACTGTTGCCGCAACTAAACTGTCCACCGCCACCGAGAGGTTCTCCATCGAGGCGGCCGCGCTGTCTTCCAGCAGGTTAGCTGTGTTGTAATAGGTTGCGCTCTGAACATTTGAGATGGCCGTGTTGTATGCAGTAGCCATCGTTGCACTTAACTGCGCCCTAGTCACCGAGCCGTCAGGTGCAATTCCACCGCGGGCCGCGTAGTAACTAGCCCCCGTCGCCAGTGTCCGTGCGAGACTTACCTGATCCATCACCGCGCTCGCCGTCGTTTGCAGGTTGGTTATCGTTTGCTCCGCCATTGCGCCTGAAGCGGTCAGACAGACTGATACTACTGTTGGTGCTAGGAATTTCATCAAGAGGTTCTCCTATTTTGAAAATAAGGTTCCAGAACGCTCTGTCTACGGCGTAGCCGACAATCAAAGCCTCGGGATTTTTACGGTACATTTCCACGGCGTCTCTGCCGACAAGCAGGCGTCCAGCGTCTACGTCTATAACGGGGCACACGGTGTTGGCTAAAGCCATTGCCTTGAACACCCTCGCGTCAGAACACATGACAGATATGCCTGATACCTGAAGCCCTAGTCCACCCACTGCTTGCGGGGCACCGAGCAATCTGGCGTCTTTGCGTCTGCCACACTCAAGGTCTTGCGTCATGCTACCTTCAGCCACGCCAAATAGGCTGACTTGAAAGCCACGCGACGAGGGTATCAAACAAGAGTCGTTTCCACCAGCCCCCATCATAGTGGGTGCCATGGCTGTAGGAACAGGGTTGCCCATGACGCCCTGACCGCCGTTGTTCACCGTGCTGTTGGTCGAGTTGTTGCTGTCCACGTTGGAGTCCGCACCAATGTTAGTGTTCAGGTCGCCATTAACGTCTTGGGCAACGCATGGAGATGTCAGCAAGACTAGGGATATGACAGCGTGTTTGACTCGCATTCCACCTCCAAAACGTCTCTGATCTTAGTATCAGCGCACAGCACAACAAGGCCCGCATCGGTAAAGCCCATTTCGGCAAGAGTTTCTGCATTCTTCCGGGCCTCACAGGTAGTCTCACCCATACACACGGAAGGGTAGAGCATGGGCTGGTTGACCGTAGTGCACCCAGTAATGAGCAAGACAGTAAGCCACCTCATCTCTCCATCAGCCGATCTATTTTTTCCTCAAGGCGGTCAAACCGACCTACAAAATGGTTCATGGAAACCGAGCTGTCGGTCTTGGTGACATACTCTTTTGCCATCTCTTCGCGCGTTCTGTTCAAGAGGATTTGGACGCGCTTGAGTTCCTCATGCTGGTTCTTGGCCCACCATATGATGAACCCCAATCCGGCAGTCAAAAACGAGTTCCAGAGCGCGTCCATTTCCACTATTCAGGCTCCCCCGATGCATCTGCTTCTACGGGCTTAGTGGGCCAGACGACTTCATTTGGGAAACCCTCCTGCTGTGGCACATCAAGCATCGCCTGACGGTAGGTTGCCCACTCATCCTGCGTGGCAGCATCAAGTGAACCCCACCGGAGGGCATTGCCAGCGATGGCGTCAACTTCAGCCAAGAGGCCGTCACGTTCCCCTCGAAGCTGCTCAGACAGTGTTGCGTCCAGTTCAGCTTGAGTAGGGGGAACGTATTCTGCGACATCACCCGCAGCCTCCATAGCAGCGAGTAGGGCGTCGTTGTCTACAGTCTCGTCAGTGTCTGCGGGGTCCAGAGTGTAAGGAATCCAGCCGAAGTCTTCATGCTCGATCTCACAGTCAATACGGGTATCGTCAATGTAGTGTGCGTTGCGGTAGTTTGTCATTAGGAAATCCTTAGCCAGAGTGTCGCAAAATAAGTGTATGTTCCAGCTTGAGACCTACCGCCCATTGCCCGCCAAGTGCCGCCAGCGCTGGAATAGGTGTGGCCTACGTTGTAGCCAGAACTACTGGAGTTGGAGTTAGTTGACTGACCAGAATATCGTAGACCCGAACCCGCCCGTGTTGATCCAACACCCACGCTGATGTTTGCTGAAGTGACAATCATGTAGGCATAAGACCCAACAGACCCAGCGGTAGCGCCAGCTACAACCTTAGTACGCACCTGTGCCAATGTTGACGGCCGCAAGTAGTTGTCATTGCCTTGGTTTACCTGAGTCATAAAGTATACGGTATTGGCGTTTGTGTTGGAATATGAGCTGCGGAACAGACGTGCGTTGATGTCGCCAGACCCATTACGCTCAACCACTGTGTTGGCGGTTGCCGCAGTGGTGAGTACGTGTCCGTCAAGCCGTCCTGCGTTAATGCCACCGGACCCGTTTACGTCTACCGTCTTTATCTTTGCTAAGAGTTGAGCAGCAGTTTGGTCAGCAGTTGCACCAGTTTCGATACCATCAAGTTTAGTATTGTCAGCAGAGGTGAAAGCAACAGCGTTACCAGTATCAAGAATCTTGTCCCAAGCGTACCAACTATTGACATATTTAGTCCGCTGGTATGCACCACCACCATTATAAGTTTGATACTTTTGGTAGACCATGCTGCCATCAGCCTGCACCGACAGCATACCTGCAATGGCCGCTGGATAGTTGGTTCCTGACTCTGCATTGGTAGTGCCATTTTGATGAAAGTAGCCGTTTGTCGTGTAAGTGTTTAAGTTAGCGCCTGCGCCAATGTCAGCACCTTTGACTAGCCCTATCTGGTCTGCTTTGGCTCCAGTTTCGATGCCGTCTAGCTTTGTACCATCTGCTGCTACGTCACGTCCGTCTACTGTGCCGGTGAGTGTCAGGTTGCCTTGGAAACTAACACCCTTGTTAAAGTAGAAATTTGGCCTGTCTGTATAAATATGCGCCCAAGTAGTGTTAGCGGGGCCAAGGTCAATATAACCATGTTGTGTAGAATTACGAAGACCGCCCCAACTATTTGCAGAAGCACCGTCAATGTTACCCCAAACATGGTTGTGGCTGTCATCTGCTACGGTAACAACAATAGAACCTGTCCCAGAACCTGTGGCATCACCAGACAGCGTAATCGTCTGATCTGCTGTGGCACCTGTTTCGATACCGTCCAGCTTGGTATTGTCAGCAGAGGTGAAAGCAACAGCGTTACCCGTTGTCAAGATTTCGCTACCAAAAAGGTGGCCGTTATTTGTAAGAGTACTCAATGTCAGAGGGTGTGGGGTTTCGTGCCCCCCTGAATCGTCACGGTCAACAAGAACATAGAAGGTGTTATTGTTAGCGTGAATCGAGAAGTCATCCGCACCCGCAGTTGTGTCGTTAAGTTTAACCACAGGCCCGCTGTTTGAGACGGTCATTTGACCCGTCATGGTGCCACCGGACAGCATCAACGCACCAGCAGCACTGACGTTCGTGGCATCAGTTACGTTTGCTCCAGTTTCGATGCCGTCCAGCTTTGTACCGTCAGTAGCAACGTTACGTCCATCAACTGTGCCAGTGAGTGTCACGTTACCCGGAAAACTACTGTTGCCACTAGAATCACAGATTGTAGCAGTTTTTCGACCACCCCATCCAGAGGACCAATTATTAGGGCTGCTGTTTACCTGCAAGCCAGCCTCTGCATTGATGTATACAAACTCACTTGTTTGGCCCGTGGCCACTGAGTGAGATTCACCTGCGTTGATTACAAACTGTTGGCCTCCATATGCCCGTATATCTCTGGCGTTAAGAGTAGTACTGGCGTTAAGATTACCTGTCATGGTGCCACCAGTCTTCATCAAAGCCCCAGCAGCAATGACGTTCGTGGCATCAGTTACGTCTGCACCTGCTTCGATACCGTCCAGCTTGGTATTGTCAGCAGAGGTGAAAGCAACAGCGTTACCAGTATCAAGAATCTTGTCCCAAGCGAACCAATTAGTGTCATGTTTAGTCCGCTGGTATGTGCCGCCACCATTAAAAGTTTGATACTTTTGGTAGACTATGCTGCCATCAGCCTGCACCGACAGCATACCTGCAAGGGCCGCTGGATAGTTGGTTCCTGACCCTGCACTCCCATTGAGATTTTGATGAAAATAGCCGTTTGTCGTGTATGTGTTTAAATCAACGCTTCCGCCAATGTCAGCACCTTTGACTAGCCCTACTTGGTCTGCTTTGGCTCCTGCTTCGATGCCATCTAGCTTTGTGCCGTCAGTGGCAACGTCACGTCCATCAAAAGTGCTGTTAGTTGTGATAGCACCTGTCATGGCTCCACCAGTCAGCGGTAGTTTAGTAGCAATGCTGTCTGTAACCGTTGTAGAGAAGTTGACATCATCTCCAAGCGCCGCTGCCAGTTCGTTCAAAGTGTTAAGCGTAGCAGGTGAGCTATCGACTAAGTTTGATACTGCTGTGTCTGTGTAGCCTGTGTAGTAAGCACCGTGCTGCCCGTCTAACAGGTCAGCGTTGATGTTAAGTGCGTCGATGTCAGCCTTAGTTTGGTCAGCAGTTGCCCCTGTTTCGATGCCGTCCAGCTTTGTACCGTCCGTAGCAACGTCACGTCCGTCTACTGTGCCTATACTTGTTGTGATATTGCGGTTGTCATCAATGACCTCAGTTCCGCTTATTTTAATCGCCATCGTCGTGTCCTTCCACTAGTAGCAAATTTGTTTTTACAGCCAAGTCCGCTGAGGTAATTGGGGGGTTACACCGTGGGCGTTATCCAGAGCTTCAACAGCATCCTGCATAACCTCGGTAAGTAAGCGGATGTTCACATGCCACCCGTCGAGGGATGACATCTCAGGGTAATCCATACCATCGTCGTCGGTTAGAGTAGCTCCTGTAGGCTCCTGTAGCACCCCTACTACGTCGATAGCGTAGTCTGCGGTGTTACCCACAAACTCGCCTTCGTCGTCGTAAAAAGCAGATAGGACTGTAGCCATATCCGCTTCGCTTGTTAGCTTCAAAAAGAAGTCAGTCTTTACTACGTTCAGTTCTTCTATCATGTCGATGCCCCCACAATACCAGCGTCTGTTAGGTCTTCATCCCACACACGGAACTGTCCGATTGTACCCATGAAGTCGAAACCAAGAGTTAAGTCAGTAGCTGAGAGGTCAGGGAGGATTGTAGGGGTTGTGTTGGCTGTCAGTGACGTTCCGACCATTGCGGCATTGATGAACGTAGAGCCATGACGGACTGCGAGGTTGAACGGTACGTCAGTGCCAGGGGCGTAAGTGTTGCCACTACCAACAACTGAGTCTAGGCCAGAAGATGCTTGCCTTTGGCTGAAGACAGGCTCCCCTGTTTTGGCAGCGTATGCTTGTACGGTAGAGTTGATATAGTTAGATGAGCTTAGAATCCAACGGTACATTTCAACCTCACTTGAGACTATGCCATCAGCATAAGTCATCTTACCATCCATCTGGATAGACATGTTAGTGCTGTCATACGGTAGGTTAGCCGCAGGGACTGTTAGTGTCTCAGCAGAACGAGTCGCCGCCGAACCTGATGTTGAAATGTAGCTTGATGGGGTTGAACCTAGCTCAAACTGTGTACCAGCGATTAGAATTACATCACCTGCACTGCAAGCCCCTAGACCATCCCCGTTGGGAACCTCAATTGACACACCACCAGAGCCAGAGGCTGCGGCGGCGGAAGCCCAGCAGAGCCACCAACCATCACCATAGTCAACCATCCCGTGGTCTATGATAAGGGCTTCTTTAGTGCCTACAACGCCATTCTGTAAGTCAAACCAAGCTTTTTCATTGCCTTTGCTTGTGTCGTAAATGTTCAAATCAAACCAACCAGAACCAGCGGAATACTTGACCAACGCCCAGCCAACATAAGTGGAGCCTGATGAAATGGTTTTACCGATTTGATACCGCTGTGCGCCACCCATGCTGGTACTAGTACTGGCAGGTGAAAGCGTATGATAAGTGCCGAAAGGTGAACCAGAGGTCACGGAGCCACGATATGCTGAGCCTGTCCAACCTGTACCAGATAAATCACCACTGTTAGTCACTAGGTTAGTCCGAGCTTCACTCTCATGTAGGATGCCTTCGTTAACCCAAGCAGAGCCATTGTAGATGTGGTGGCCTACACGAGGTCCATAAATAGGAGAAGTCGTAGTTGGGACGTAGGTATAGTTGTCTACCATGCCACCTAAGTCACTACGGTAAAACTGTGTACCAGCAATTAGAAGATCATCTGCTGTGCTACAGCTACCAACGCCATCACCGTTAGGCACCTCAACAGAAAAACCACCAGAGTTTGAAGTTGCAATAGATGTAGCAAAGCAGAGCCACCAACCATCGCCGTAGTCTATCATACCGTGGTCAACGATGAGGGATTGTTTAGCACCCACAACACCATTCTTGACGTCAAACCAAGCCAATTCGTTGCCCTTACCTGTGTCGTACAGGTTGAGGTCAAAAAAACCCGAACCAGCAGAATACTTAACCAACGCCCAACCACCATAGGTAGCACCCGATGTAATGGCTTTACCGATTTGGAATCTTTGGGAGGCACCAGCGGCTGTAGTGGAGTCACTTGAGGGTGAAATTGTCTGATAAGTGCCGAAGGGTGAACCTGTGGTTACTGCACTAACAGACAAGTCCCCGTTCCAAGCCCCAAGACTTAAATCACCACTGTTAGTCATTAAGTTATGCGGACGCCACTTCAGCAAGCCATCACTATCAACCATAGTTGCATTGGAAGCAGCTGTGTGAGTGATAGCCGACCCAAGCGTAGTAGCCGTCCCAGCTTTTTTGTATGCGCCTCTTTTGAAATCCAGGACAAACTTTGGCTCAAGTGTCAGAATGGCATATATGCTTGTGCTTCCGGCCAACGCTGGTAACGTCGCAGCAGAGTTGAAACTGCCGACCACGTCCAGATTTCCTGACGTGTCCAAACGCATTTTTCTAGATAAGTTGTAACTGAAATATAAGGAACCAGCGTCCTCTGTTACAGTCCAACCACCGATAGCTACAGTTGGGGCAGTGATGTTGCCTGTAAACGCGGCCCCAGATAATTCGGCTTTATCGGTGTTGAGGTTGGTAAAGTTCGAATCCACCTCGGTGTTAGTAAGGGGCGAGCCTTTGCCTGATCTTGTCACTACAGTAGCCATAAAATGCCCCTTTCTATTATTTATGTTAACACGTTAACACTTATGATGCTGACAGTGTGATAGTCCACGTGACGGCCATCGTGTCATCAGCGGCTTTGTTTACAACTTGAAAAACGGTACGGCAGAGCATGTCGCCCGAAGAGGCAGCGTTGAAAATACCGGCTTCTGTTACAGCACCTGTTGCGTCGCCAGCTTCGAATGCCGACACGTACACAACCTTTTCGTCGTTTGTGCCTGCAATCGTTGTCGAGTCTAGCGCTTCACGCGAGCCCAAAAGTGCAATCAAATCAGACTGTCCCGCCGCGGCCGCAGTCGGGCTTGAGCCGAGCGCCATATGAGACATCACAGCCTTAGACGTTCCCGTCATACGAGACGCGATGTACGCGAGCCCTGTGTTTACCACGAGGTTTTTTACCACGATGTCTTCTTTAGTGTTTCCGGCCTTGTCCTTGAGGACGATGTTAAGCTGACCGGAGAGCTTCAAGTTTTCGTCAATCATAACGATCTCCTTTAGAACGTTCTGGAAGCCCCGACATAGTCTTCCCCAAAATAGGTGGAGCCAGAGTAGCTCTGAATCCGCACAGACCCCGCGTCGGCGGTCGAGGCCAATTCCAGCAACGTTTTGTTAAACGCCACATCGCTCGCGTCTCCAAAAAGGGCGCTATCTGAACGTTGTCCCGTAAGAGCAACTACCAGAGTGTCTGTTGCCGCAGGCATATCAGATATATGCTTGCCTGTAACCACATATCTGCTGTCGAGCGTACCTGACGCATCTGACAAAGGCTTACCCACACCGAACAGCGCGTTGTCCGCAGTCGCAGTCGTGTGAAAGAAACCACGGCGGTAAGCCCGCTGGCTGTAAATCGAGTCTCCAAAGGCGGCAGTGTGTGCCAGAGATTTCCTAAACGAATTATTTGCTTCTTCTGCAACGCCAGCATCGTCAGTTAGTGTCTTAAAGAAATCAAACACCGCCGCGTCGGAAGCACCGGCTCCATCGCGTATATAGAACGTATCGAACAACGCGGCGAAAAGCATGAAGTTGCCTTCCTGCGCGGATGCAACAATGCGGTTCAGGGTTTGAATGTTTGCCTCGAGGCGTTGTACTTGGAATATACCCGCAGTTACGCTGGCCGAAGGTTGAGTAGTAACCCCCAGCTGCGTGTAGGCAGCTTTAATAGCCGCTA
>Ga0307997_10000404_pt1 | contig 19728 bp, 17 predicted proteins | sample Davwhametageno36_FD_203165 | JGI IMG/M metagenome (GOLD analysis project Ga0307997, IMG submission 203165) | Marine microbial communities from Davis Island wharf, Antarctic Ocean - #36 | ecosystem: Environmental > Aquatic > Marine > Unclassified | place: Antarctic Ocean: Davis Island wharf... | reverse complement strand
CTGCGCGCGGCCGCCAAGGCAGCCAATCCATCTGTCACGCTGGCCGCGGCACAGCCTTCTTCAACCAGAATGCCGCCGATCTTTTCCGCAATCCAAATCGGATTCAAATCTGCTTTTGTCGGAAATATCTCTTCGCGGCGGCCCTCAGAATGCTCGTCACCTTTATGCCAGCCGTAAACACGGCGCCCTGCGCGGTCATCAAATAGCGCTTCTTTGACCTGCACCTCAATAAGCTTTCGCTTTTCCTCCACGACAACGATCAGATCAAGCCCCTCGGCCCAATCATGAAATGACATCATGTCCAATGGCCAAACTTGCCCGACCTTATAGGCCGTAATCCCCATCTGCGCCGCATCGGCCTCGCTTAACCCCAAAAGCGATAAGGCATGGGTCAAATCAAGCCAGTTTTTGCCCGCAGCCACAAAGCCAATTCGCGCGCCTGCCTTGCCCCATTTACGTTGATCCATCCGGTTTGCGCGGCTGAACGCCTCTGCAGCGAACCGCTTGTGGTCGATCATCCGCGCCTCTTGCAATTGCGGGGTATCCACCAGCCGAATATTCAGCCCACCGTCCGGCATATCAAATGTGGGTTCTATAAACTGCATTCGGTGCGGATCAGCATCAACAACAGACGTAACCTCAATTGTGTCTTTCATCGTTTTCAGGCCAACCCAAACGCCCGCGAATCGTGACAACGCCCACGCATATTGCCCGTAATCCAAAATCTCTTGGACCCCAGCAGGGGACACGATCGGCATATATGCGTCCAGCATCGCGAAATCAGATTGATGCAAAGTCGTCGAGCTTTCGCCGGTATGATCATCACCCATCGCCATGATCACGCCACCATGGGGCGATGTGCCAGCCATATTTGCATGCCGCATCACGTCCCCAGACCGATCAACGCCCGGCCCCTTGCCGTACCATAAGCCGAAAACGCCATCGTATTTGCCTTCACCGCGCAGCTCCGCTTGTTGACTGCCCCACAGCGCGGTCGCTGCCAGATCCTCGTTCAACCCAAGCTGAAACGTAACTTGCGCTGCATCCAAATCCTTGGCGGCCCGTTTCATCTGCATATCCACAGCACCCAAAGGCGACCCGCGATATCCCGTCACATACCCGGCCGTATTTAGGCCCGCGGCTGCATCACGTGCGCGCTGCATCAACATCAATCGGACCAACGCCTGCGTACCGTTCAGCAAAACTTCGGTCTTCGTTAGGTCGTATTTGTCATGCAGCGAGACATCTTGACGGGCCATGCGGCACCTCCCTTGGCGAATACTTCATGATCAGTATAGGTCACAATTCCTGACCTACAAACAAAATATGACATGAACATTCATTTGCAACACACCTGCCCAATGACGTAATGATCAATCAATGCGAGCGGTAACAGTGTGGAAAGAGGGACGTCATGGATTGGGATAAGCTAAGAATATTTCACGCGGTCGCCGACGCCGGCAGCCTGACACACGCCGGTGATACACTACACCTTTCACAATCCGCCGTTAGCCGGCAAATCCGCGCGCTTGAAGAATCGTTTAACGCCACTTTATTTCACCGACACGCCCGTGGTCTCATCCTGACCGAACAAGGTGAGCTGTTGTTTGATGCCACCAAATCGATGAACAAGCGCCTCGAGGCGGCATCCGCGCGGATCAAAGACAGTGAAGAAGAAGTATTTGGCGAATTGCGCGTCACAACCACAACTGGGTTCGGCACGCTCTGGCTCGCTCCGCGACTGCCAAAGCTGTACGAAAAATATCCTGACCTTAAGATCGATTTGATGCTCGAAGAGCGTGTTCTCGATTTGCCGATGCGGGAAGCCGACATCGCCATCCGCATGAAAGAACCGTCGCAGGCCGACCTGATCCGAAAGAAACTGATGACCGTGCGCATGCGCCTTTATGCGACGCAAAAGTATATGGAACAGAACGGTACCATGACGGTCATGGAAGACATCAGCAAACATAGGTTGATTTGTCAAAGTCTGTCATCCGCGCAGGTCGCTGCGGGCTCTTCGCTTGTGCAACATCTCTTAACCTACGACGTGCCGAGCCTGTTTACGGTCAACAACTACTTTGGTGTACTGCAAGGCGTGTTGAATAATCTGGGCATTGGAGTCTTGCCCGATTATGTGACCGAGGACTTCCCCGATCTTGTGCGCGTTATGCCAGAGGTCGAATCTGCTGAAGTCCCCGTATTCCTTGCCTATCCAGAAGAGCTGAGGCAATCAAAACGGATCAGCGCATTCCGTGACTTTGTTCAAGATGAAATCATTGCCCACCGACGCAAACTTCGCGAGGCAAATGCTCCATAATACTGCAACTAATAAGCAGCCATGCACCTGGCGCATATCGGGCTTGCGCACAGATTCAGGTTTTCTTCTTGAACGAGAATATAACGCACACTAAATGATCAATTGAATGCGATGATGCTTAAATGCTCATCACTTTTATACCTCCCTGTTAGACTTCGCCGGGCCTTTGTGCCCGGCATTTTTCTGTCCACAGCGCACTGATCCCAAAAACACAGGGCTTGCACCTTCCCCTTATGGTCCCACTGTCTTAAAAGCCCCACAATGCCAAAGGGGACTGCCATGACCGAACCAACCATTACATCTGATCTGATTGCTTCACATGGGCTGTCGCCCAACGAATACGACCGCATCCTCGACATCATCGGACGGACGCCCACATTCACGGAGCTCGGCATCTTTTCAGCCATGTGGAACGAGCATTGTTCGTACAAATCCTCCAAAAAATGGCTGCGCACATTACCGACGACAGGCCCCCAAGTCATTTGCGGTCCTGGCGAAAACGCTGGCATCGTTGATATCGGCGATGGCCAATGCGTGGTCTTCAAAATGGAAAGCCACAACCACCCGTCCTACATTGAACCCTACCAAGGGGCAGCCACGGGTGTTGGCGGCATTTTGCGCGACGTCTTTACAATGGGCGCGCGTCCTGTCGCCGCGATGAACTCTTTGTCGTTTGGCGAACCCAGCCACCACAAAACCCGCCAGCTGGTCAACGGCGTCGTCGCAGGCGTTGGCGGCTACGGCAATTGCTTTGGTGTACCTATGGTCGGCGGCGAAGTCCGCTTTGACCCCGCCTATAATGGCAACTGCCTTGTGAACGCGTTTGCGGCCGGCATCGCAGACACTGACAAAATCTTTTACTCTGCGGCCTCCGGCGTTGGTATGCCCGTCGTCTATCTTGGGGCCAAAACAGGCCGCGACGGCGTTGGCGGTGCCACAATGGCATCTGCCGAATTTGATGACACGATCGAAGATAAGCGCCCCACTGTGCAAGTCGGTGACCCGTTTACTGAAAAACGCCTGATGGAAGCCACGCTCGAACTCATGGCAACCGGCGCCGTGATTTCGATCCAAGACATGGGGGCCGCTGGCCTGACCTGCTCTGCTGTCGAAATGGGCGACAAGGGCGGCTTGGGCGTTAAGCTCAACCTCGAAGACGTGCCTCAGCGCGAAGAAAACATGACCGCCTACGAAATGATGCTATCGGAATCCCAAGAGCGCATGCTGATGGTTCTAAAACCAGAACTCGAAGCAGAAGCCCGCGCCGTTTTCGTCAAATGGGATCTTGATTTTGCCATCGTGGGTGAAACCATCGCCGAAGACCGCTTTCTGGTGCTACACAATGGCGACGTCAAAGCCGACCTGCCCTTGGCCACGCTGTCCGGCTCCGCGCCAGAATACGACCGGCCTTGGGTGGCAACCCCAGCCGCCGAGCCGCTTGAAGATGTCGTTGGCGTCAACCCAATCGATGGTTTACGCGCCCTGCTGTCCAGCCCCAACTACGCTGGCAAACAGTGGGTGTATGAACAATACGACCAACAGGTTATGGGCGACACGGCCCGCACACCGGGCGTTGGATCAGGCATTGTGCGCGTGCATGGCACCGATAAATCATTGGCCTTTACGTCCGACGTGACCCCGCGCTATGTAAAAGCCAACCCTGTTGAAGGCGGCAAACAAGCCGTCGCCGAAGCTTACCGAAACCTGACAGCCGTGGGCGCTAAGCCTCTGGCAACAACAGATAACATGAACTTTGGAAATCCGGAAAAGCCAGAAATCATGGGCCAATTTGTCGGTGCAATCCAAGGTATCGGAGAAGCCTGCATCGTCCTCGACATGCCAATCGTGTCCGGCAACGTGTCTCTTTATAATGAAACCGACGGAACTGGCATCTTGCCGACCCCGACAATTGGGGCGGTTGGCATCATCATGCATCCCGACGATATGATCATTGGTCAAATCTGCGAAGGTCACCTGCTGCTGCTTGTCGGCGAAACGGCAGGCCACCTCGGACAATCTGCGCTGCTCGCCGAAGTCTACGGTCGGGCCGAAGGCGACGCACCACCCGTCGATCTTGCGGCTGAGAAACGCAATGGTGACTTTATCCGCGCCAATCACACCATGATCCGCGCCTGCACGGACCTATCCGATGGCGGGCTCGCGCTCGCGGCCTTTGAACTGGCAGAAGAAGCACAAATCGGCGTCACACTCGATACTGACAACACGCCCACCCTATTTGGCGAAGACCAAGCCCGCTATTTGATCGCCTGTAGCTTTGACCAAGCCGAAGACCTGATGATCACCGCCGCTAACGCTGATGTCCCCATCGCAATGGTTGGCAAAGTCGGCGGCGACCAAATCACGTTTGGCAACTTCAATCACGACCTCGCTGACCTCGCACATACCTTCCGCACCAGCTTTGCCGCTGCTGTCGCTTAACGCCGCGCTTTTTTCGAAATACCCCCGCAAAAGGCGCAGCCCCTTGCCGCCTGCCCCGCAGGTTCTTAGATTAAGCAAAAGCCATAAGGATACATCCATGCCCATCACGGCCCACGAGATAGAAACCCTGCTGCGCGAAGGCTTCCCTGACGCGCAAATAACCGTGCAAGGCGACGACGGCGCGCATTTTGCCGCAGAAGTGGTCGACGCCAGCTTTGCAGGCAAAAACCGCGTACAACAGCAGCGATCCGTTTACGCAGCCCTCAAAGGCAAGATGGACGGCTCCAACGGCGATCTTCACGCATTGGCCCTGACAACCAAAGCCCCCTCATAACAACGCAGCCATTCTTCAACAAAAAATGGCCCCCGAAAGGATCATCCCGATGACCGCAGAAACACAGATCAAAGACACAGTCACTACAAACGATGTCGTCCTCTTTATGAAGGGCACAAAGTCCATGCCGCAGTGCGGGTTCTCATCGCGCGTGGCTGGTGTGCTGAACTTTATGGGCGTTGAATTCGCTGATGTGAACGTACTTGCAGACGAAGACATTCGCCAAGGCATCAAAGACTATTCCGACTGGCCAACCGTCCCGCAGCTTTACGTCAAAGGCGAATTTGTTGGCGGCTGCGATATCATCACCGAAATGATGCTGTCCGGCGAGCTCGATACGCTTTTCACGCAAAGTAGCGTGGACTTCGACAAAGACGCCGCCGATAAAATCCGTGAGGCCAACGCCTAATAGCCGACTGCCCCTGCGAAGTCTCGTAATCGGTCGGACCAGAGTTAATCTGGCCAGTTAACGATACGAGAAACGCAGGGGATATCCATTTTGCAAGCCACTTAAACTTGCCGAAAGTCTGCACCAGACTAAACCGCGCTAGCCTCAATCTGATCGGCCAAGCTTTCGGCCCGTGCAGCAACTTCAGCCAAAGCATCTGTCACTTCACTGGGCACAACAGGCACTTCGACCCGCGTCGCGGGGCGCGCCTCTAGCGTATCGATATGTGCTTGCAATTGTGCCATCTTGGTATCGGCCTCTTTGACCTTATCTTCCAAACCGGACGTTTTATCCGCCAACATTAGCCCCGCCATCAAAAGCATGCGGCCTTCAGACATCCGGCCAATTTGCGACGAAAGATGCGCGGCTTCAGTGTCCAACATCGCGGCTGCGGAATGCAGGTAATGCTCTTCGCCCTCTTGGCAGGCCACTTCAAACGACCGACCACCAATGGAAATATCAATCTGCGGCATCTTATGCTTCCTCAATCAAGGGTTTGAGACTGGACACAATCGCATCCATTTCCGCAGCTTCAGACCTGCGCTGCGCCTGTAACGCATCGACTTCTGCAATCGTTGCACGGTTGATCAATTCTGGTGACGTCGCACCATCCGCTGCGGCACTGCGTAATTGCGCAGTCATGTCACGTAGCTCGGCATTTGAGGCCCGCAACCGCTGGACCTCGGCTTCCATCGCAGCCAAAATCGCACCATGGCTGGCAGCGCGGCCTTCAAGGTCGGAAATCGCCCCGTCTTGGCGGTCTTTCAATGTACGCACACGGTCTTCTAACTGGGCGTTTGCTGTGCGCTCTTCGTCCAATAACGTGCGCAACTCATCAGTGTCGGCACTCGGTGCCTCGACAACAATGGGTGCTGGTTGGCGCGCCACGCCTTCGCGAATTCGGTCAAGGGCTGCCGTAATACGCCCCTCTAGTGCAGCAATATCGCTCATCTGCTCGTCCTCCTGAACACGCCAAACGCGCGCCTTATAAAGTCGTGGCAGGTGGCCGCAGTCATCTGCGTTCGCCGTGCCCTACCGAATCGTGCCTCGCAAGACCAAGCCTAAGCGATCATCGCCCTGCCAGCAAATATGCAGATATCAACGATATGAAACACTTACGACCAGCGCTTGATCTTAGCCTGTGCCCTGATATGACCGCTACAACTCTTGGAAAACCGCTAACTCATAGGATTATCGTCTTGGATATTGCAGCCCTGCGCACCGCCCACCCTGACCATTGGATGAAGGCAGCCGCCATCCGCACACTTACACTCGACGCAGTTGCGGCCGCTAACTCCGGTCACTCCGGTATGCCTATGGGCATGGCCGACGTGGCAACAGTGCTATACGAAAAGCATCTGAACTTTGATCCAAAGGCACCGGATTGGGCTGACCGCGACCGGTTCATCCTGTCCGCCGGTCACGGTTCCATGTTGCTGTACTCCCTGATGTATCTGACGGGCTACGAAGACATCACACTTCAGCAAATCAAAGATTTCCGTCAATGGGGCGCCAAAACAGCTGGTCATCCAGAATACGGCCATGCCCGCGGTATTGAAACGACGACAGGCCCACTTGGCCAAGGCATCGGGAACTCTGTCGGTTTCGCAATCGCCGAAGAAATACAGCGTGCACGTTACGGCAAATCCATCGTTGACCACTTCACTTACGTGATTGCTGGCGACGGCTGCCTGATGGAAGGCGTCTCTCAAGAGGCCATCGGCCTTGCAGGCATGCAAGAACTCGCCCACCTCATCGTATTCTGGGACAACAACAACATCACCATCGACGGCACTGTTGATATTGCAGATAAAACCAACCAACCGATGCGCTTTGCAGCGTCCGGTTGGCACGTGATCGAAATCGACGGCCACGACCCTGTTGCTATTGATGCAGCCATCACAGCGGCGAAAAATGACCCGCGCCCATCGATGATCGCATGTAAAACCCACATCGCGTTGGGCCACGCTGCACAAGACACCTCCAAAGGCCACGGCGCACTGACAGACGCTGACCAAATGAAGGCCGCAAAAGCAGCTTACGGCTGGACAGCAGCCCCGTTTGAGATCCCAGCAGACGTCAAATCCGGCTGGGAAGACACCGCCAAACGCGGCCAAGCGGCACACGCCGCATGGGACGACCGTTTTGCGAAACTCTCCGGCACCAAGCAGGCTGAATTCCAGCGTGCTTATGCAGGTGAAGCCCCCAAGAAACTGTCTGCGACGATCAAAGCCTTTAAAAAGGCCGCATCCGAAGCCGCTAAATCCGTGGCGACCCGCAAATCATCTGAAATGGTGCTCGGTGCGATCAACCCGATCATGCTGGAAACCATCGGCGGCTCTGCTGACCTGACCGGTTCTAACAACACCAAAACAAACGACATGGGCGTGTTCCACCCTGATACCCGCGAAGGCCGCTACATCTACTACGGTGTGCGCGAACACGGCATGGCGTCTGCGATGAACGGCATGGCGCTACACGGCGGCGCGCGCGCTTATGGCGGCACGTTCATGTGCTTTGCCGACTATGCACGCGGGGCTATGCGGTTGTCCGCGCTGATGGGCGTGCCCGTGACCTATGTAATGACGCACGACAGCATCGGCCTTGGCGAAGATGGCCCGACACACCAGCCGGTTGAACATCTAGCGATGATGCGGGCGACACCAAACACCCATGTTTTTCGCCCTGCGGACACCGTGGAAACAGCCGAAGCTTGGGAATTGGCGCTGACATCACAGTCCACGCCGTCCGTGCTGTGCCTGTCACGTCAGAACCTGCCAACCGTACGTACAGAGCATAAAACCAAGAACATGACCGCCCATGGCGGCTACGTTTTAGCTGATGCAGACGGTAAGCGCCAAGCGATCATCATGGCAACTGGCTCCGAAGTCGAGGTCGCCTTGGCAGCCCGCGATCTGCTGCAAGCGGACGGCATTGGCACACGGGTCGTATCCATGCCATGTATGGAATTGTTCGCAGCCCAAGACGAAAGCTACCGCAAGCGCGTGCTGCCAGCAGGCCCTGTTCGGGTTGCGGTCGAAGCAGGCGTTCAAATGGGCTGGGATCAATTGCTTTTGGGCGAACGCGGCAACAGCAAAAAGGCTGCTTTTGTTGGCATGGACAGCTTTGGTGCATCCGCTCCAGCAGAAACATTGTTCGAAAAGTTTGGCATCACAGCAGCTGACGTCGCAGCAAGTGTGAAATCGCTGATTAAATAAGTAGGATGGGTTTTAAACCATCACGGCGTCGGGGCACCCAATCGGGTGCCCCGATCCATTTTACACTGCAATTTGATTCGGATGCGCACAGCGTTCGCTTAAAACTCACCAAAAGTTAGCGAAAACTGTTAGCGCCACCAGACACAATCCACCCTGGTTATCGCTAACATATTGGCGCAAAACTACTTTTCACTTTCATGACAGGCGCCCCCTTCCGTATAGACCTAGTGAAATACCACGGGACTTGCACAAGGATCACACCATGACTGTCACCATCGGGATCAACGGCTTTGGCCGGATCGGACGCTGCACATTGGCCCACATCGCCGAAAGTGCGCGCAACGACGTTCAAGTGGTTAAGATCAACGCAACGGGCCCCATCGCGACAAACGCGCATCTTTTGAAATACGACAGCATCCATGGGCGCTTCGGCAGCCCGATCACCGTTGACGGGAACACCATGGATTTGGGTCGTGGGCCCATTGATGTGATGTCCACCTATGATCCAGAAGAGCTTGACTGGTCCGGCTGTGACGTTGTGTTGGAATGCACCGGAAAATTCAACGACGGCAACAAGGCCGACGTGCACCTGCGCCAAGGGGCAAAAAAGGTCCTGATCTCCGCACCCGCGAAAAACGTGAACCGCACCGTTGTCTACGGCGTCAACCACCGCGAGATGTTGGCCTCCGAGCGGATGATATCCAACGGGTCCTGCACCACGAACTGCCTCGCGCCACTAGCAAAAGTCCTCAACGACGCCATCGGCATCGAGCGCGGGATCATGACAACGATCCACAGCTACACTGGCGACCAACCGACCTTGGACCGCCGCCATGAAGACCTTTACCGCGCCCGCGCAGCCGCTATGGCGTTGATCCCAACATCCACGGGTGCTGCCGCTGCACTGGGCGAGGTTCTGCCCGAACTGGCAGGCAAATTGGACGGCACCGCGATGCGCGTGCCCACTCCAAACGTCTCTGCCGTTGATCTGACATTCGAGGCCGGTAAATCCGTGACCGTTGCAGACGTGAACGCCATCGTGGCCGAGGCCGCAAACGGCTACATGGGCATGGTCATGTCCTATGACCCAGAGGCCAAAGTCAGTATCGATTTTAACCATACCACCGAAAGCTGCATCTTCGCACCAGACCAAACCAAGGTCGTTGGCGGGCGCACTGTGCGCGTTCTGGCATGGTACGATAATGAATGGGGCTTCTCGGCGCGCATGGCTGACGTGGCCAGCACAATGGGTCGCTTACAGTAATAACTTCATTTTACGGGCTAAGGGCGTTTGCACCTTGGCACTACCTGCCCTAGCTTGCCGGAATGACCAACATCATCGCCATCTGGCTCGGCATCTTTATCATCGGCTTTTTCGTTTTGGATCACTTCGTGTTCCACCTCGACGCGATGACGTTCATCTTGCGTTTACTTATAGAGACGATCGCAAAAATGGCGTTCTGGCGGTAACCCATCATATAGTTTTACCCCAATCACCTTGACCTTTGCGCATAAATCGCAATGTTAGCGCCAACAGTGGGATTTCCCCCACCTTTTCCTATCAGGAGGCCGCGACATGGCAGTCAAAGTAGCAATCAATGGTTTTGGACGTATCGGGCGCAACGTATTGCGGGCGATCATCGAATCTGGGCGCACAGACATCGAAGTCATCGCGATCAACGACCTTGGCCCTGTTGAAACCAACGCCCACCTTCTGCGTTTTGACAGCGTGCATGGCCGTTTTCCAGCGACCGTGACGACGACCGAAAACAGCATCGACGTTGGCCGCGGGCCAATCGCCGTCACAGCGATCCGCAACCCTGCCGACCTGCCATGGGCAAATGTTGATGTGGTTTTAGAATGCACCGGCATCTTCAACAGCAAAGACGCCTGCCAAGCACACCTCGACAATGGTGCCAGCCGTGTGTTGATCTCTGCCCCCGGTAAGGGCGCTGATAAAACTATCGTTTACGGCGTGAACCATGACCAGATTACCGCTGATGACATCGTGGTGTCCAACGCATCATGCACCACCAATTGCCTTGCCCCCGTGGCCAAGGTGCTCAACGACAGTGTTGGCATTACCAAAGGCTTTATGACAACAATCCACAGCTATACTGGCGACCAACCAACTCTTGATACGATGCACAGCGATCTCTACCGCGCCCGCGCAGCCGCGTTGTCGATGATCCCAACATCCACTGGGGCAGCCAAAGCAGTGGGCCTTGTATTGCCTGAACTCGACGGGAAACTCGACGGCGTCGCGATCCGCGTGCCAACACCAAACGTATCCTGTGTGGACCTGACGTTCGAATCCTCTCGTGCAACCACCATTGCAGAAGTAAACGCAGCTATTATCGCGGCAGCCGACGGCTCGCTGAAAGGCGTGTTGGCCTACACCGACCTGCCAATGGTTAGCACTGACTTCAACCACGATCCGGCCTCAGCCACATTCCACCTTGATCAAACTAAGGTTCTGGACGGCAACATGGTGCGCATCTTGGCGTGGTACGACAATGAATGGGGTTTCTCCAACCGGATGAGCGACACGGCTGTCGCAATGGCTAAATTTCTCTAAAATTGATAGCCGGCGTCTCTCACAAAGACGCCGGGTAAGCTATGCATTCAGCGCAACGCGGGTTGGATCAATGGGCAATTGTCGGACAGCGGATCTGGGCGTAGTTGCAAGGCAGATTACGCAAATTTAAAACCCGAAGGGGCCGCACCATGACACTGCTCAACAAAATCATCACAACAATGACCACACCTACACAAAAAACACAGATGACTGTAAAAGCTGCTGTCTCACGCGCAGACGTCGCACGCATCACAAGCATCTGCGCATATAGCTAAGCGCGCAACTTTTCGTGTAATGCATTGACGACGGCGGCGGGGACAAATTTTGTCACGTCGCCATCAAGACGGGCGATTTCCTTGACCAGCTTTGACGCAATCGCTTGGTTCTTGGCATCAGCCATCAAGAACACGGTCTCGATGGAATTATCCATCGACCGGTTCATACCAACCATTTGAAATTCATACTCAAAGTCGGCTACAGCACGTAGGCCACGAATGATCACTGACGCACCCACATCGCGGGCACAGCCGATCAGAAGGTTCTCAAACGGGTGCACAACAACTTCGCACCCCACCTCCGCGCCAAGCGGGACACACTCGGCCTCAACCATGGCAACACGTTCTTCAAGGTTAAACAACGGGCCCTTGCCACGGTTAATGGCAACACCAATCACAAGCCGATCAACAAGCGTACAACTGCGGCGAACAATGTCCAAATGCCCGTTCGTCACAGGATCAAAAGTGCCGGGATAAAGTCCAACGCGCATGGCATACCTCATGTTCAAATCACTATCGGCACGCAACATTATTGCGCCTAAGATTGCAAGGGTCAGTGACCCATGATCATGCCTTGCAACGCGTCTTTTTCCATCGACAGTTCTGACAGGCGTGCCTTAACCACATCGCCAATTGAAATCAGTCCGACCATGGCACCGTCGTCCAGAACGGGCATGTGGCGAAACCGGCCTGCTGTCATCATCTCAAGCACGCTGTCCGCCGTGTCTGCTGGCGTGCAAGTGACTAATTTCGACGTCATAATCTTGGACACTGGCTCTGCCATTAACGCCACGCCGTGACGGCCCAGTTCGCGCACGATGTCACGCTCGGACAGAATGCCATCCAGCGATCCGGCGCTTTTGGACACAACTAAGGTGCCGATACGTTTTTCTGACAAGATAGCAACGGCTTCGGACACCGAAGACTCCGGTTTTACAGCAATCACACCAACATCGGCCTTGGCTTTTAAAATCTGGGAAACAATCATCAGCACGCTCCTTTGGCGATAGTCCGAGTGTTAAGTCTGTCAAATCACATGCGCGTCTGTCAAGGCAACAGCGGCCTCTAAGGTTGCTACCTGCGTTTTAAGTCCAACCATAAGGGCAGTCGCGAACCGAGACAGCCGCTCTGACTGCCGATCCGACGTATGACGCACAAGGTAGAATGATCGCAGCAAAGCGACATCATCGGTCAAGACACGGGTCAATTCAGGCACACTTGGCAAGGCAAAGTCATGCACGATCCCGATGCCAGACCGCCGCAGCATTTGCATCTGCACAGCCACCGAATTTGACGCAAGCTGCACGCCCGCTTGTCCCAGATCACCAAGATAATCCAATTCCTTGTCAAAAATCATGTCCGGTATGTACCCAACCACTGCGCGCCCCTTAATGTCCGCCAATGATCGCACAGGCGGTGCGTCGCGCCGCGTCGCCAAATGCAGCTGGTAATCGGTCACCTTTTGCACTGTCAGCCGCCCTGCGGCAGGTGGGCTGACTGTGATCGCCATATCCGCCTCGCGGCGCGACAGGTTCACGACGCGCGGCAATGCCAATATCTGCACCTCCAAGTTTGGATTCGCGTGCTGAATGTCGGCACAGACCTGCGGCAACAGAAAATTCGCAGCCCCGTCCGGCGCACCAATTCGAATTTGACCAGACATCGTCGCAGCACCCTGCCCCGCATCAATGGCCAAACTAAACGCGGCCTCTGCCTCTGCGGCGCGGTCGCGCATCTGCACGCCCAGATCAGTCAACGCATAGCCCTGCGGCGATTTCACGAACAACGCAGCGCCAATTGCCGCTTCCAAACGTGCCACACGGCGGCCCAACGTCGCGGGGTCCATCTTTAAAACAGGTGCCGCGGCAGTCAGACCTTCGGCCCGCGCAACAGCCAAGAATACCCGCATATCATCCCAGTTCATGTTTTGACCTTACATTTTTGCAAAATGATTTTGGTATATTGGCGCTTTTACAGACAAAACCGCAAGGGTAAGGTGCTGTAAATCTCAGGAGGGACTCCCATGCAAGAACTGACCCATTACATCAACGGCGAACACGTCAAAGGCACATCTGGCCGTTTCGCAGACGTCTACAATCCAGCCACAGGCGAAGTGCAGGCCAAAGTGCCGCTCGCAAGCGCCGCTGAAATGGACATTGCTGTGCAAGCCGCAAGCGCAGCGCAACCTGCGTGGGCCGCAACCAATCCACAGCGCCGCGCCCGCGTCATGATGAAATTCGTGGCCCTTCTAAACGACAACATGGACCGTCTGGCCGAGGCCTTGTCACGTGAACACGGCAAAACCCTTCCCGATGCGGCAGGCGACGTGCAGCGCGGCCTTGAAGTCGTCGAATACTGCGTCGGCGCGCCTGAACTGCTCAAAGGTGATTTCACCGACAGCGCAGGCCCCGGCATCGACATGTATTCCATGCGCCAAGCGCTTGGCGTCTGTGCAGGCGTAACGCCGTTCAACTTTCCAGCGATGATCCCAATGTGGATGTTCGCGCCAGCCATTGCTTGCGGCAACGCCTTTATCCTTAAACCATCCGAGCGTGATCCGTCCGTTCCGCTCATGCTAGCCGAACTGATGGAACAAGCCGGCCTGCCAAAAGGCATCCTGCAAGTCGTCAACGGTGACAAAGAAGCCGTCGATGCGATCATCGACCATGACGTTATCCAATCCATCGGCTTCGTTGGGTCCACACCAATCGCGGAATACATCTATGGGCGCGGCTGTGCCAACGGCAAGCGCGTACAGTGCTTTGGCGGCGCGAAAAACCACATGATCATCATGCCTGACGCGGATCTCGACCAAGCCGCCGACGCATTGATCGGTGCAGGCTATGGTGCTGCTGGCGAACGCTGCATGGCGATCTCGGTTGCTGTGCCTGTTGGCAAAGATACCGCCGACAAGCTGATCGAAAAGCTGATCCCGCGCATCGAGAGCCTTAAGGTCGGCCCATACACAGCAGGTAGCGACGCGGACTATGGCCCCGTTGTGACAGCGGCAGCCAAGGCGAACATCCTGAGACTGGTTGAAACTGGCGTAGATCAAGGCGCTGAACTGGTTGTGGATGGGCGCGATTTTAACCTGCAAGGCTATGAAGACGGCTTCTTTGTTGGACCGCACCTGTTTGACCACGCGACCAAAGACATGGACATCTACACCAAAGAAATCTTTGGGCCTGTCTTGGTTTGCGTGCGTGCGGAAAACTATGAAGAGGCGCTTGGCCTCGCAATGGATCACGAATACGGCAACGGCACCGCGATCTATACGCGCGATGGCGACACGGCGCGTGATTTCGCGAACCGGATCAACATCGGCATGGTCGGCATCAACGTGCCAATCCCTGTGCCATTGGCCTATCACACCTTTGGTGGTTGGAAAAAATCAGCCTTTGGCGATCTCAATCAGCATGGTCCGGACGCGTTTAAGTTCTACACACGGACCAAAACGATCACGTCGCGTTGGCCATCTGGTATTCGCCAAGGCGGCGAGTTCAACTTCAAAGCAATGGACTAAAATTGCAAATAATCGCTGGGCGGGTGAAACTAATTCATTCGCCCTGCGTGACTGTCAGTGAAGGCAGACCAGAACGGGCTGCACCAACTGCAACAGGATCAACCCATGACACATCCAACACGCCGTGACGCGCTTCGCCTTGGTTCCGCTTTTGTAGCATTGCCGCTGACTGCCGCAATGGCCCGCGCTGACGGCCACGCCACCACACATACAGTTGTGATCAAAAACATGAAGTTCACGCCCGCCGACATTACGATCAAAGCAGGCGACAGTATCACATGGGTAAACGAAGACCGCCCGCGGCACTCAGCAACCGATCTGGGCGGCGCTTTTGATACAGGGCTTTTGGCCACTGGCGACTCTGCGACCATAACTTTCGGTGACGCTGGCCAATTTGGCTACCGGTGCACCCCACATCGCAACATGCGCGGCACGATCACAATTACCTAAGGCAGAAATGTCCATTTCACGTTTAAAAGGACCGCAAAATTGGTGGGCCTTTTGCGTTTTCGCGTGACGTGGGCCGATTGCAGGACTACTATCTGAACAAGCGTTCATTTCCGACAAAGGTGCCCCAATGGATTTTGCCCTCTCCGAAGAACAGACTGCCATATTTGACATGGCCCATGCATTTGGTGCCGAACATATCGCCCCATTTGCGCGACAGTGGGAAAAAGACGAGGTCATTCCCAAAACCCTTTGGCCGCAAATCGCTGAACTTGGCTTTGGCGGGCTATATGTATCCGAAGAAAACGGTGGAACGGGCTTAAGCCGCCTCGATGCGACATTGGTGTTCGAGGCATTATCGATGTCCTGCGCCTCAGTCGCGGCATTTCTGTCGATCCACAATATGTGCGCCAAAATGATCGATAGTTTTGGCACAGACGCCTTGCGTGATCGGATTCTACCCAAAGCCCTGACGATGGAAACCGTCCTGTCTTACTGCCTAACCGAGCCTGGATCAGGATCAGATGCAGCGGCCCTAAAAACCCGCGCGGACCGCACAAACGCGGGTTTCAGCCTGACTGGAACCAAAGCATTCATTTCAGGCGGCGGCTATTCGGACGCCTATATTGTAATGGCGCGCACTGGCGAAGTAGGCTCAAAAGGCATCAGCGCATTTCTGATCGAAGACGGCACAGACGGCCTGTCTTTTGGCGGATTAGAAGACAAAATGGGATGGCGATCGCAACCAACGCGCCAAGTACAGTTGGATAATTCGAACATTCCGGCCGAAAATTTACTTGGCGACGCCGGAAAAGGTTTCACTTATGCGATGATGGGGCTGGATGGAGGTCGCCTAAACATTTCCGCGTGTTCACTTGGTGCTGCGCAATCTGCACTCAACCAAACCATCACATACATGAGCGAACGCAAGGCGTTTGGGAAATCAATCGACCAATTCCAAGGGTTACAATTCCGACTTGCTGACATGCAGATTGAAATGGAATCTGCGCGCACGTTCCTGCGGCAAGCGGCATGGAAATTAGACACTGGCGCACATGATGCATCCGCCTTTTGCGCCATGGCGAAAAAACTTTGCACCGAAGTCGGCAGCAGAACAGCCGACCAATGCCTGCAATTGCACGGCGGCTATGGCTATCTGGCTGATTACGGGATTGAAAAGATCGTGCGCGACCTGCGGGTCCATCAAATCCTTGAAGGGACCAATGAAATCATGCGCTTGATCACAGCACGGCATATGATGAAATGACCGATATCCTTATCCGAACTGACGGTCATGCTGGCCACATCACGCTCAACCGCCCTCAAGCGCTTAATGCGCTGACATGGGATATGTGCCTCGCGATTGAAAACGCAATCGACGGTTGGCGCCACGACGATGCTGTCAAACTGATCATCATCGACGGCGCTGGCGAGCGCGCTTTTTGTTCCGGCGGCGATATCGCTGACATGTATGCCAGCGGGCAAAACGGCGATCTGGATTATGGGCGCAAATTTTGGCGCGACGAGTACCGGCTAAACAGCAAACTGGCCCATTATCCTAAGCCCATCGCGACTTTCCTGCATGGGTTCACTATGGGCGGAGGTGTGGGCGTTGGGTGCCACGTAAGTCATCGGGTTGTTTGCGAAAACTCGCAAGTTGCGATGCCGGAATGCACGATCGGCTTGGTCCCTGACGTCGGCGGAACCTACTTGCTTGCGCGCACGCCCGGTTTTACCGGCACTTACCTTGGTTTAACCGGTGCACGTATGTCTGCTGGAGACGCCATTTTCGCAGGTTTCGCCGACCACTTCATCCCGCAACAATATTGGGATGACATAAAGTCTACGCTTGCACATACAGGCGACATTGCCGCCCTGCCCAAATACGCCTCACCACCTGCGCCGCTAGCAGACAAGCAAGCGGCTATCGACGCGGCCTTTGCAGCCGATAACCTATCCGACATCCTGTTAGGTCCGTTGGACGCAGACATGCAAAAACCACTATACCGGAATTCCCCGCTCGGGATGGCCTGCGGCGTAATCTTGATCAACCGCGCCCGTAAAGATGGCACGATCAATGGCGCCTTGGCCCAAGAATACCGCTTCACGCACCGCGCCGTCGAACATTCTGACTTCATCGAGGGCATCCGCGCAGCAATCATCGACAAAGATCGCAAACCACGCTGGCAGGCTTTGACAGACGCTGCCGTGACCAACATGATTGCCCCACTTGGGTCAGACGCATTTGAAGTGACAGGAGAAACGCCATGAGAATTGGATTTATCGGTTTAGGAAACATGGGCCTCCCCATGGCTGTTAACCTTCAGGCCGCGGGGCACGACGTCATTGGGTTTGACACCATCGCGCGCCCAAATGGGATCAACCTTGCCTCGGACGCAGCAAGCGCAGCAAAAGACGCCGATGTCGTCATTACGATGCTGCCTAATGGAAAAATATTGCAAGCCGTCGCGGCCCAAATCCACCCAGTCATGAAGCCCAATGCTGTCCATCTTGATTGCTCAACAGTTGATGTAGAAAGTGCGAGGATCGTCGCGCAAAACGCTGAAAACGCACACCTAATTCCCGTCGATGCCCCTGTATCAGGTGGGATCAGTGGGGCCACCAACGGGACACTAACTTTCATGGCCGGTGGCGATGCAAACGCGTTCGCCGCAGTCGAACAGCTTTTTGATGTCATGGGACAAAAAGCCGTGCATTGTGGCCCAGCAGGCAACGGGCAAGCTGCAAAAATTTGCAACAACATGATCCTTGGCGTCACAATGATCGCGACCTGCGAGGCGTTCGTTCTGGCCGATAAACTCGGACTTGATCGTCAAGCAATGTTCGATGTTGTCAGCACATCGTCAGGATATAGCTGGACCATGAACGCATATTGCCCCGCACCCGGCATTGGACCTCAGTCGCCAGCCGACAACGATTACGCACCGGGCTTTGCCGCAGAACTCATGCTCAAGGACCTCAACCTAAGCCAGCTCGCCGCCCAAGCCGCTGATGCAGATACCCCAATGGGGGCCGCTGCAACCGCGCTCTATACGCAATTTGTCGACAACGAAGACGGCATGGGGAAGGACTTTTCAGCCATGCTACCGCGCTTTGAAAAGCGAAACAGGGATAGCTAGATGGCACCGCATTTTGCTCAATTTGCTGTTGACCTAACACCACAAGATCTGCCGCGCGACGTGTTGACCGTCTTGCGGCGGTCGCTACTTGATACAATCGGTGTCGCGGCCATTGGGCGAACGACCAAAATGGCGGCGATAGCGCGCAGCGTCGCCCCCATAATGGGTGGCGCCGGCGCTACATCCGCACGCATTTTGATGGACGGCACTCCGGTTAGTTCCACAGCCGCCGCAATGGCGGGCGCAATGACCGTCGATAGCGTCGATGCTCACGACGGCACGTCACCTTGCAAAGGGCATGCAGGCTCGGCTATTTTTCCCGCACTTTTTGCCTTTGCCGACGGACGCAGCATCACAGGCGCGGAATTTGCGACTCTATTGGCCGTGGGTTACGAAGTCGCCTACCGCGCGGGTTTGGCGCAACACGCAACATGTGCGGACTACCATACATCCGGTGCATGGACCGCTATTGGCGTGGCCACTGCCTATGCCAAGGGGCTCGGTTGCGACATGTACACCATCCGGCAAGCCGCTGGAATCGCTGAATATCATGGTCCACGCAGTCAGATGATGCGCTGTATAGATCATCCTACAATGGTGCGTGACGGGGTTGGTTGGGGCGCACCATCAGGGGTCACGGCGGCCTATTTGGCAAAGGCAGGTTTCACAGGTGCGCCTGCTTTGACGTGTGAACAAACACCCGAATTCTGGACTGATCTGGGCACCAACTGGCGGCTCGTCAGCGACACCCACTACAAGCCGTATCCGTGCTGCAGATGGGCGCATCCGTCAATTGATGGCGCGGCAGACCTAATGCGCAAGCACAAGCTGCACTATTCCGACGTCGCCTCCGTTGATATCCAAACCTTCCACAACGCGACCCGTCTTGCAGGACAAACCCCGCAAACGCCCGACGAATTTGCCTATGCGATCGCTTTTCCGGTGGCGACGATGATCGTGCGCGGACAAATCGGGGTGACTGAACTTGACGCGACAACGCTACAAG
>Ga0307997_10000402_pt1 | contig 19755 bp, 19 predicted proteins | sample Davwhametageno36_FD_203165 | JGI IMG/M metagenome (GOLD analysis project Ga0307997, IMG submission 203165) | Marine microbial communities from Davis Island wharf, Antarctic Ocean - #36 | ecosystem: Environmental > Aquatic > Marine > Unclassified | place: Antarctic Ocean: Davis Island wharf... | reverse complement strand
AGCGCTGCGGCAGATGCAACCCGTGCGGCGAGTTTGTCGGAGAAACCAGATTGCGCCAAGCGGTAAGCAAGGTTCAGGGCCGCGGCCACACCCGTTGCGTCCGCCCCGCCATGGCTTTTTATAACTGTTTGGTTCAGGCCTAAAAACACGCCACCATTTACACGGCGCGGGTCGATCCGCTTGCGCAAACGGTTAAGCGATCCACGGGCGAAAAGCGCGCCGAGCATCGAGAACGGCGTTTTCATCAGAGATTCGCGCAGAAGGCCGGAAATGAGATTCGCAGTGCCTTCGCCGGTTTTTAACGCGACGTTACCTGTAAATCCGTCGGTGACGATCACATCAACGCGCGCAGAGGGCAGGTCGCCGCCTTCAACGAATCCTATGTATTCGTATTCGCCTTTGTCGGCGGCTTGGGCGATCAGTTCATGCGCGACCTTTAATTCGGCGCGGCCTTTGTGTTCTTCGGTACCAACATTCAGCAGCCCAATACGTGGACGCTTAATGTCCAAACCATTGCGCGCATAAGAGGCACCCATAAGCGCATATGTCAGCAAATCGTCTTGGTCGGCACGAATATCTGCACCTGCATCAAGCATGACGTTAAATCCGGCGGGGTTACGCGAAGGCCAAAGGCAGGCAATGGCAGGGCGGTTCACGCCTTCAGCTTTGCGCAGGCGTAGCATCGAAATTGCCATCAATCCGCCTGTGTTTCCGCATGATACTGCAACAGCGGCGGACCCATCGCGCACGGCTTCAACGGCCGACCACATAGAGGTTTTCTTGCCATTGCGCAGCACGTAACTGGGTTTGTCAGTCATTTCCACAACTTCGGGTGCATCCCATATCTCGACACGGTCGCTGATGTTGCGCTTGGCGATCATCGGGGCCAATTCTGCACGAGGTCCGTGCAGAATCGCGCGGGCCTTTGGCTGACTGGCCAGAAACATAGAAAGACCCGCGACAACAGTCGCAGGCCCTTTATCGCCGCCCATAGCGTCCACGGATATAATATGTGCGGTGTTTGCCGCGATGTCCGTTTTTGCTTGGGTCATGTTCTTAACGTACAGCTTATGCTGCGTCGTCGTCCAGTTCCACGTCAGCGGACGCGATTACTTCGCGTGTGGCATAGTGGTTGCAAGACGGGCAAATGTGGTGTGGGCGCTTAAGCTCACCACAGTTGTCACATTCGTTTGGGTTCGCTGCAACAAGTGAGTCGTGCGAACGACGGTTGTTACGACGGGATTTGGATACTTTATTCTGCTGGACGGCCATGTCTCAACCCTATGATAAAAGGGCCGTTTTGGCCCGTGTGTTTCAGTCTTTGGGGCGTCCTAAGCGATTGGGACAGCCTTGTCGAGACTGGATGTATTAGAGGTCGCGAACATACTGCGAATTTGTAGCAGCGCAACCCCTTGCAGCGTCTTGTGTTAATTGGTGTCTTCGCCCTTTTTTTCCAGGGCTTCGCGCAACGCACCAAGGCCTGCAAATGGCTTTGCATCATCGTCTGTCATGGGCGTTAATTCTTTGTCGGTATAGACCGCTTCGCCCAAGTCAGCGCCATCTTTGCGCGGATACAAGGGCAGGGCGAGCGATAACGCCTCGATCATCACTGCTGCCGCATCCACGGATTGGGCCAATGGTTCGGTATTTTCGTCAGCGGTCATTTCGACATCTTCCTCGTCGGGATCTTCAAAATTGGCGATATACCGCCGTTGCACAGATTCTTCGATGCGGGTAGTGACTGGATCAAGCGAGACCACGCAGGTCTGCACAACTGTGGCGCCAATTTTGGCAGTCAAAGCCCAGTCGGTGCGCCCTTGGGGGGTGAATTCACCGCTAAACCGCAGTTTTTTGACACCCAAGATGCCCAAATGCGTAGCAATCGCTGCACAATTGGCCGCATCGGGCTGCAATTCAAAGCTGGTGTTGTTCTTATTTGACAGATCGCCAAGGCGCATCGGATTGGTAGGCAATTCAGCCAATGGTGCTTCCATTCTTGAATTAGGGGGCTTTCATGATGTAGAGGGGATAAAAGGCATGAGCCACCAAAGCAAGGGGCAGTCCCAATGGGCAGCAAGGCATTTACAACCGCGCGACGGATGACAGCAATGGTCGCATTGACTGCAGCTATCGCCTGCACCCCAATTATCCGCAATCACGGCTATATGCCGCCTGCCGAGGATTTGTCGTTGATCGCAGTTGGGGTTGATACCCGCTTAACTGTGGCTGCCAAGGTAGGTCCGCCGACTTCAGGCGGCGTGCTTGATCAAAGTGCGTTCTACTATGTGTCCAGCAAATTCAGGCATGTTGGCGCGATGGCCCCTGTGGAAACAGAGCGCCAAGTGCTTGCCGTCAGCTTTGATGACGCAGGTGTTGTGCGCAATATCGAACGGTTTGGCCTGCAAGACGGCAATGTTATCGTGTTGTCACGCCGCGTCACTGATAACGGCGTGCGCGACAGTACCTTCATTCGCCAGCTGCTCGGCAGCATTGGCCGGGTGAACGCTGGCGACTTCTTGGGCGAAGGTTAAGTTTCTTCAGGCGCGAACGTCAGGGCAACGCCGTTGATACAATACCGCAGACCGGTGGGCGCAGGTCCATCGGGAAACACATGCCCCAAGTGCCCGTCACAGCCGTTGCAATGCACCTCTGTGCGTTTCATGAAAAACTTGCGGTCCACGCTTTCACCGACCAATTCGCCGTTCACTGGTGCGTAGAATGACGGCCAACCTGTGCCGCTTTCAAATTTGGCTGTTTGCTTGAATAGGGGCGCCCCGCAGCCGACGCACATGAATGTTCCTGCGTCCTTTGGGAAGTCGTCATGCGTGCCAGCCCGTTCGGTGCCATGTTCACGCATGACTTTGAATGCTTCGGTGGAAAGTTGCGCCTGCCACTCGTGTTTTGATTTGATGACTTTATCCACGGTTTGTTTCCCCTTTGCGCGTTTGTATCGTTAATGTAGGTCGCAAGCGACCATTCGCCAAGATGAGGGACGATGACAGTTTTGCGAGCCCCCCCCCCGATCTTGTGCCGCATGGCCATGTCACCAGACGACGTCGCTGCATGTCAGGCGTTGCGGTATGCGTGCTTTCACGATGGCGCTGGGTTGGACGCTGATCACTTTGATACACTGTCGGACCATGTGATGATTGAGCGGGAAGGTGTTTTGGTCTGCACGTTGCGGCTGCGGGTCTTGCCTGATGGGGCGGATTTTTCGGAAACCTATACCGGCGGTTTCTATGACTTTGGGCCGCTTCCCGGTCCAACGATTGAGGTCGGCCGATTTTGCGTCGCCCAAGGCGCATTTTCTTCCGACGTACTGCGACTGGCGTGGGCCGCGATCACGCAGCGTGTTGATGCAAATCATATCACACATTTGTTTGGCTGCGCGAGCTTTGCCGGAACCGATCCCGTTGCTTATGCTGACGCGTTTGGCGTGCTGCAGGCCAAGCATTTAGGACGCATGACGATAGTGCCAAAAACCGCTGATAACACAAGGTTTTCTGATATTATCGCGGCTGAAAATGATCCGCGCCGCGCCTTGCAACAAATGCCACCATTGCTGCGATCTTATCTTGGGATGGGTGGCTATGTGAGCGATCATTTGGTCGTCGATCACACGCTTGGCACGCTGCATGTTTTCACCGGTTTGGACATCGCAGCAATCCCTGCTGCACGGGTTCGCTCGTTGCGCGCCCTTGCTGCACAAACACAAGGCTTGCACATGGGGCCACTGCGCACTACCTGACGCGCATGGCACGCACACCCTTACTTCAGCTTTCCGACATCGGCCTTACTTTTGGCGGTGATCCTGTATTTGACAACCTGTCTTTGGTTATCCAACCGGGCGACCGCGTCGCGCTGGTCGGACGCAACGGATCAGGCAAGTCCACCTTGATGAAGGTCATGGCCGGATTGATCGAGGCCGACAGCGGCACCAGCGTTGCCGCGACCGGCGTCAGCGTCGGCTACATGGAGCAGGACCCAACGATGGAAGGGTTTGAGACGCTTGGCGCCTATGCTGCCAGCGGATTGCCCGAGGAAGAAGCCTACCGTGTTGATATGGTGGCTGAAGGGTTGAAGTTCGACCCGATGAGCGACCCAAAAACCGCATCTGGCGGGGAACGTCGCCGTGCGGCCTTGGCCAAACTGATGGCTGAAGCCCCAGAATTGATGTTACTCGACGAGCCGACAAACCATTTGGACATTGAGGCAATTGCTTGGTTAGAGACCGAGCTGAAATCGACCCGCGCCGCATTTGTTCTGATCAGCCATGACCGTGCATTCCTGCGCAACCTGACCCGTGCGACCCTGTGGATTGACCGCAGTGAAGTCCGCCGTGCCGAAGAAGGTTTCGACGGTTTCGAGGAATGGCGCGATAAGCTGTGGGAAGAAGAAGACCAACAGCGTCACAAGCTGAACCGCAAGATCAAGGCCGAGGCCCGTTGGGCTGTTGAAGGCATTTCTGCGCGGCGCAAACGGAACCAAGGGCGCGTCCGTGCATTGGCCGAATTGCGCGCCGAAAAATCCGGTCAGATTAAGCGGCAGGGCACTGCGGCTATGGCGTTTGACGGCGGATCAACGTCGGGCAAAAAGGTGATCGAGGCCACTGGCTTGACCAAATCCTTTGACGGCAAACAGATCGTCAGCGGTTTTGACCTGACTGTGAACCGCGGCGATCGTATTGCGTTTGTTGGGCCTAACGGCGTCGGAAAAACAACTGTTCTCAATATGTTACTGGGTAAAATTGAACCTGATGCGGGTATTGTAAAGCTTGGTACCAATCTAGATATCGCGGTGTTCGATCAGGCCCGCGCCGCACTGGATCAGAATATGACGCTTTGGGAAAACCTCGCGTCTGATCCGGTACTTGGTGTGTCTGGCAAGTCCGACCAGATTATGGTGCGCGGCAATCCCAAGCACGTCGTTGGTTACCTTAAAGAATTCCTATTCGATGAAGCCCAAGCCCGTGCGCCTGTGCGGTCGTTGTCTGGCGGCGAAAAAGCCCGTCTGCTGCTCGCACGCCTAATGGCGCGCGAAAGCAATGTGCTGGTGTTGGACGAACCGACCAACGACTTGGATATTGAAACGCTTGATCTGCTTCAAGATATTCTTGGGGAATATGATGGCACTGTCATGCTTGTCAGCCACGACCGCGATTTCCTTGACCGCGTGGCGACAACGACCATCGCGATGGAAGGCAACGGCCAAGTTGTCGCTTATGCTGGTGGCTGGACGGATTACCGGCAACAGCGGTCTGATACGATGCCTGATGCGCCAAAATCCGTGGGCAAGCAGATGTCCAAGGGTGGCAAACAGTCAGGCACCGTGGCCCGCAAGACGGCATTGTCGTTTACGCAAAAGCACCGCTTGGACGAGCTGCCGACTGTTATGGAAAAGCTGAACGCTGAAATAGCCAAGTTAGAAGTGTTGTTGTCAGATCCAGAGTTGTTCACAAAATTCCCAGCGAAATTTGAAAAAGCAACGGATGCTTTGGTTGCGCGGCAAATGTCGTTGCAGGATGCAGAAGAAGAATGGTTGTTGCTTGAAGAAAAGGCCGGATCATAATCGATCCGGCCTCGTTTCTTTTCATGAACCCGTTGGGTTTAGCCGTCGAAATCAACCACTTCCATCAGACGTAGTGCGGCGGGGCGATTGGCAGCCAAGTCAGTAAGCAAAACATCATCTGCGGTAAACTCACCCCAGCTTGCGACCACATCAGACACAGGTGCGCCTTCTAACACAGGGTATTCGCTGTTCAGCTCGGCATATATGCCCTGCGCCGTTGGTGACACGAGGAATTCCATCAACTGCAATGCTTCTTCGCGGTTTGGTGCCGCTTTGGTCATTGCAACACCAGATACGTTCACATGTGTGCCGCCGCCGTCAAACGTTGGGAATACGATTCGCACGGAATTGGCCCATTCGGTTTGTTCTTCGTCAGCCAGCATTTGGCCCATATAATAGGTGTTCCCGAGGCTAATATCGCATTGGCCGGCCCAGATTGCCTTTACCTGCGCGCGGTCATTGCCTTCGGGTTTGCGCGCAAGATTGGATTTCACGCCTGCGGCCCAAGCGGTTGCACCATCGACGCCAGCATGTGCGATCACGGCGGATGTCAGCGCGAGATTATAGTTGTGTAGGCCGGAACGTGTGCAAATGCGGCCAGCCCATTTGGCAGACGCGAGGTCTTCATAGGTGGTGATTTCGCCATCTGCCACGCGGTCGCGACTCGCGTAGATGACGCGCGCACGGGTTGTCAGCCCAAACCACAAATTATCAGGGCTGCGCAGGTTCGCAGGCACGTTTGCTGCCAGAACATCGTTCACAACTGGTTGGATCACATCTGCATCCACAATCTGCTGTAGGTTCGCAATATCGACGGTCATCACCAGATCAGCAGGTGAACGTTTGCCCTCGGCCTTAAGCCGTTCAACCAAACCATCGTCGACAAACGCGAGATTAACAACAATACCCGTTTCGGCGGTGAACGCGTCCATCACAGGGGCGATCAGATCAGGCTGGCGGGTGGTGTAGATGTTAACGTCGGCCACAGCAGGGCCCGCGATTGCGGCGCAAGTGGTGGCGAAAAAAATACTGCGTAGGGTCATGGGAGAAATCCATTTAGGTTAGCGTTTCATTGCTACTGTCATAACCCGACTCTTTTTGTCGGGTCAATACCTGAATGTTTTAGTCAGATTAATTTCTCAGCCAATTTTACTTGATCCCACAGGGCGTCCATTTCCGCTAAATCACTTTGTGCAGGGGTTTTGCCCTTAACCTCAAGTGCATCCTCTACAGCATTGAATCGACGTATGAATTTTGAATTTGTGCCGCGCACTGCCTCCTCTGGATCGACGCCAAGATGCCGCGCAAGGTTGGCGATGACAAACATCAGATCACCGAACTCTTCGGTCACTTCTTTTTGGGTTAGCGTGTCGCGCGCCTCGATCAATTCGCCCGCTTCTTCGATAATTTTGTCCAAGACATGCGACGTGTCTGGCCAGTCAAACCCCACACGCGCGGCCCGCTTTTGCAACTTCACCGCGCGGGTCAGCGCCGGAAGGCCGGTAGCGATACCGTCCAATGTACGTGATGTGGTGCCGCGTTCGCTTGCCTTGATCGCTTCCCAATCTGCGGTTTGCTGTTCAGCCGATTTATCACGCGATTCGTCGCCAAACACATGCGGATGCCGCGCGACCATTTTGTCGGCGATTGACTTGGTGACACTTTCAAAAGTGAAATGCCCAGCCTCTTCGCCCATCGCCGTGTGATAGACGGTTTGTAACAGTAGATCGCCCAACTCGCCTTCTAGGTCGCCCCAATTCTTGCGTGCAATCGCGTCGGCGACTTCATAGGCCTCTTCGATTGTGTAGGGCGCGATACTGTCGAAATCCTGCTCGATATCCCATGGGCAGCCCGTTTTGGGGTCCCGCAGGCGGCGCATGATCTCCAAAAGGCGCGGCATGCCGCCATTTGGGTTGTGGATTAACGTATCTGCCATTGCGCGGCCCCTTAGATTGTATTCAACTCATAGTATTATTTAGAACGCAGGAGCGCCAGCAATGCCCGTCATCAACCGGATCGCAGATTTCACCCCCGATATGACCGCATGGCGCCGCCATTTGCACACGATCCCAGAGCTGATGTTCGAATGCCACCAGACAGCCGCGTTTGTGGTTGAACGTTTGCGCGAGTTTGGCATTACCGAAATCCACCAAGGTATCGCCACCACTGGCATCGTCGCAATCATCGAAGGGCAAGGGGACGGCCCCACAATTGGCCTACGTGCTGATATGGACGCGCTGCCGATGCAGGAAGAAACCGGTCTACCCTATGCGTCCACGGTTGATGGCATGATGCACGCCTGCGGGCATGATGGGCATACCACCATGTTACTAGGAGCTGCACGTTACTTGGCTGAAACCCGTAATTTTAAAGGCCGCGTTGCGCTGATCTTTCAACCAGCCGAGGAAAACGGCGGCGGTGGAGAGGTCATGGTCAAAGAGGGCATCTTGGATACGTTTGACATCAAAGAGGTCTATGCATTGCATAACGCACCAGGAGTTGAGGTTGGAAATTTCTATACCACGCCTGGACCCATTATGGCCGCGGCTGATAGTTTTGACATTCACATTGTGGGCAATGGCGGACATGGCGCCATGCCGCACGCCACTGCAGACCCGATTATGGCGGCCGTTGGGATAGCGAACGCGATCCAGACGATTGTAAGCCGGAACAACTATTCCCAAGACAATTTGGTGGTGTCGATTACGCAAATTCATACAGGGTCTGCTGACAATGTTGTGCCGGAAAAGGCGTATATGAACGGGACAGTTCGTACGTTTGATCCTGCCGTGCGAACAATGGTTATGGCGCGCCTAAAGGCGATCGTGGCTGGCCAAGCGGCGGCTTATGGCGTTGAGGCGCATGTAGACTACCAACTGGGATATCCTGCGACGATCAACGATGCAGGGCGGACAGTATTTGCTGCAGAAGTCGCGCGCGAAATTGCAGGCGATGCAGGTGTCGACGGCAATGCGCCGCCAGAGATGGGCGCAGAGGATTTTGCATATTTGCTCGAAAAACGACCGGGATCGTACCTGTTCGTCGGCAATGGTGACACAGCTGGCTTGCACCATCCAGAGTATGACTTTGACGATGAAGCCGCTGCTGCGGGCGCGTCATTCTTTGCCAAACTTATTGAGCGCGCTTTGCCGCTTTAAGGAATTAGATCATGAGCTTAGAAGATGCAAAGACGCAAATTGACCTGGCATTCACGCGCAAAGGCAGGCGCGGTTTGGCCTATGAAAATGCCTTCAGCGGGGCCACGTCATTTATGCGGCGGGCCTATAGCAAGGATATAGCAACTGCCGATCTGGTCGTGACGGGCATTCCGTTTGATCAAGCGGTGACGCACCGCCCCGGAACGCGGTTTGGGCCGCGCGCGATCCGCGAAGCATCGACATTGCAGCCCTATGACCCACCTTATGGATGGGACGGCTTTGATCCTTTATCCGAATTTGAAATTGTCGACTATGGCGATATGGCGTTTGATTATGCCAATGTCGCAGGCGTCCCTGATTTGGTACAAAATCATATTAAAACTATTATTTCCCAAGGGCCTGCGACGGTTACTTTAGGTGGTGATCACTTTATTACATTGCCGATTTTGCGCGCTTATGCCGAGAAATATGGACCACTCTCAGTCATTCAATTTGACGCGCATTCGGACCTATGGGCCGATGACGACATGAGCCGGATCGATCATGGCACGTTTATGTATAAAGCCGTTAAGCTAGGGCTGGTTGATGTCACGCGGTCTGTTCAGATCGGCATTCGGACTGAATGCGATGATTATTTGGGGATGCCGTATATTGATGCGCGGACTGTTCATGACAAAGGTGCCACGTATGTATCTGAAAAGGTGAAAGAAATCGTAGGTGACGCGCCGACGTATGTGACTTTTGACATTGATGCGTTGGACCCTGCATTTGCGCCTGGCACGGGCACGCCGGTTTGGGGTGGGCTTGCCAGTTGGCAGGTTGCAGCAATTCTGCGGGATTTGGCCGGGATCAATATGGTTGGGGGCGACATTGTTGAGGTGTCACCGCCCTATGATACCACGGGCGCCACGGCGATTGCAGGTGCCCATATCGCGATGGAGCTTTGCTGTTTAGCGCTTTGGAATAAAAGGAAATAACTATGCCTACTATGCCAATCAGTGGGAACGATCTTGCCCGTTTTTCAGGGCCTCAAACGTTCATGCGCTTGCCGGAAGTAAACAGTGCTGAGGGGTTGAATGTGGGGTTTATCGGAGTGCCGATGGACATTGGCACAAGCTGGCGGTCCGGGACGCGGATGGGGCCGAAACAATTGCGCGAACAGTCGGCTATGATCCGGCCTTATAATATTCAAACTGGGGCGGCGCCGTTTGATGCTTTGCAGTGTGCTGATTTGGGTGATGTGGCGATAAATACGTTTAGTTTAAGCGATAGTATTCGTTTGATTACAGAAACTTACGATGCGCACTTAAAGCATGATTTCATCCCCATGGGGCTGGGGGGTGATCATACGATGACCTTGCCTATTTTGCGATCGATTGCCAAGAAACATGGACCCGTTGCTTTGGTGCATGTTGATGCCCATGCGGACGTGAATGACGAGATGTTTGGCGAGCGGGAAACCCACGGTACAGTGTTCCGCCGCGCCTATGAAGAAGGGCTGATTGTTGCTGACAAAGTCCACCAAATTGGGCTGCGCGGCACAGGCTATACGGCGGATGATTTCACCGAGGCTGCGGGCTGGGGTTTCACCCAATATCTTGCACCAAGTTTGTGGCATAAGTCTTTGTCACCATTGGCAAAAGACATCCGCGAACAGATCGGTGATACTCCGACGTATATCACCTATGATATCGACAGTTTGGACCCCAGTTTTGCCCCTGGCACAGGCACGCCAGAGATCGGCGGGCTGACGACAATGCAGGCGATGGAGCTGATCCGTGGCTTGCGCGGATTGAACATTGTCGGCTGCGATTTGGTCGAGGTTTCACCGCCCTATGACCCAAGCGGAAACACCGCATTAACAGGCGCAAATCTAATGTTTGAGCTGCTTTCTATCTTGCCGGGAGTGCCGTATCGGTAGCGGTATGTTTTGCATAAGTTTCGTATAAGTTTTGCATAAGTTAAAATTGATGACCTGAGGAACGTAAATATGAAGTATGTGATCATTGCCGTGACCATTGTGGTCATGCTTGGGTTTTATATCCGCCGCGCTCCAGTCCAGCCGTTTTTGGTGGTGCCATTGGTCGAGGCGGACACGGTCACTGCTGCCGGATTTACAGCTGTGCGGGCCTATTCAGGTGACGCTGATGCGCTGCGCGCGCGTGTTTCCGAAATTGCATTGGCAACACCGCGCACCCAGAAACTGGCAGATGATCCGCTGCAGTTTGTGACCCGTAGTCGTGTCATGGGCTTTCCTGATGTCACGGCGATCGACATTCAAAATGGCTTGCTGACTGTTCACGCGCATTCGGTTTATGGACAGTCTGATCTGCGCGTCAATAAAGCCCGCGTTTTGGATTGGTTGAACCGTTTGGGGCCGCTTTGACTGCTTGACCGTATGTTGGTTTTCGCGCACTGCTTGACCTATGATTGCCCAAGATAAAATTGCCCAAATTATTGATAGGTTTCAATTTCTAGAAGCCAAGATGGCCGAAGGCGTGTCCGGCGGCGAGATCGCTGCATTGGGCCGTGAATACGCCGAATTGCGCCCCGTTGTGGAAACGGTGACTGCATATCAGGGTTTGATTGATCAGATCACTGAGGCAGAGGAAATGCTGCGCGACCCTGAGATGCGCGAATTGGCTGAAATGGAATTGCCGGATCTTAAGATAGCGGTTGCCGCGTCCGAACACGACGTTCAGCTTGCGTTGCTGCCCAAGGATGCCGCTGATGGCCGTCCTGCGTTATTGGAAATTCGCCCGGGAACTGGCGGTGATGAGGCTGGCCTGTTTGCTGCTGATTTGCTGCGCATGTACCAGCGTTATGCTGATAAGCAGGGTTGGAAGTTCGAGATTCTGGAAGAAAGCCTATCGGAGCTTGGTGGCGTTAAAGAAGTCGTCGCCCGCATTGTCGGTGACGGCGTGTTTGCCCGCATGAAATACGAATCGGGTGTTCACCGTGTGCAGCGCGTCCCCGAGACCGAAAGCGGCGGTCGCATTCACACGTCGGCTGCGACTGTCGCAGTGATGCCCGAAGCCGAGGATGTTGATATTCAGATCAACCCCAATGATTTGCGCATTGATACGATGCGCGCATCGGGGTCAGGCGGTCAGCACGTTAACACGACCGACAGTGCGGTCCGTATTTTGCACATCCCCACAGGTATGATTGTTGTCAGCGCCGAGAAATCGCAGCACCGTAACCGTGTGATCGCCATGCAGGTGCTGAAAACCCGACTGTTTGATCTGGAACGCCAGCGCGTTGACGGCGAGAGGTCTGCTGATCGCAAGGCGCAGGTTGGCACTGGCGACAGATCAGAGCGGATTCGCACCTATAACTTCCCGCAGGGCCGCATGACCGACCACCGCATTAACCTGACGTTATATGCGTTGGCACAGGTGATGCAGGGTGATTTGGATGAAACGATTGATGCGCTGCAGGCCGATGCGCAGGCCACGTTGCTTGCTGAAATGGGCGTCGCGTGACCGAGGATTTAGTCGGATCGGTTCTGGTGTTGAAGGCGACCCGTTTGCTGAAATCTGCGGGAGTTCCCGATGCAGCCCGCGATGCGCGCCGTTTGTTTTCCCATGCGATGGGCGTTGATGCCAGTCGGTTGACCCTGACATTGCCCGACCCTGTTGCAGCTGAGGATGCTGCAGTGTTTACGACACTGATTGCCCGCCGCCAAAACCGAGAGCCGGTTTCGCATCTTACGGGGAAACGCGCGTTTTATGGCCGCGAGTTCGCTGTCACGCCTGATGTGTTGGACCCGCGCCCTGAAACCGAAACCTTGATCGAGGTTGCCTTGCGGTCGCATTTTACCAAGATGGTTGATCTGGGCACTGGATCGGGCTGTATCTTGGTCACATTGCTTGCCGAAGTCCCATGCGGGCAGGGGCTTGGCGTTGATCTAAGTCCCGCTGCATTGGCTGTTGCTGCGCGCAATGCCCAGACCTACGGCGTCGTGGATCGCGCGTCATTTCATTGCGCTGATTGGCTCAATGGTATCAGCGGTCCGTTTGATCTTATTGTTGCCAACCCGCCTTATATTGCGGTGGCCGAGATGGCTGACTTAGCCCCTGAAGTGCTGCAGTTTGAGCCGCAAATGGCGTTAACGGATTACGGCGACGGGCTGAGCCATTATCGCCGGATCGTGACCCAAGCCGTCCCGCTTTTGTTGCCCGATGGCCGGTTGATCGTTGAGATCGGCCCGACGCAAGGTGACGCCGTGTCCCAGATGATGACGCAAGCAGGCCTATGTCATGTCACGGTTACCACCGATCTGGATGGTCGCGACCGCGTTGTCAGCGCCCAGTTTGCAGGTTTCACACCGGAAAGGCGCGGATAACGGCTTATTTTCATGGATTTGCATAGTTTGTGCTTGCCCTGTGCGCACCCCAGTTGGTAAAGTCTTGTCATCGCACGGTTGAACCGCAGATTTTTAATGTTCCGTCGATAGTCGCCATAACATCGCAAGGTCTCGGATATCCGCCAACGGTTGGCGCGTAGAGACATTAGCGCAAAGCAAAAGCCTAGAGCTTGACGAAAGCAATTTCATGAGATCAACGAAGTCACGGTCACGCGGCAATAAAAACCGCAGCAATAACCGGCCGACAGGCGGGAGCATCATCAATCGGGTGTTCGACAGCTCTGGTCCTGATGGCAAAGTCCGCGGCACGCCGCAGCAGATCATCGAGAAATACAATCAGCTTCACCGCGACGGCGTTTTGTCCGGCGACCGTGTGGATGCCGAAAATTTTGCCCAGCACGCGGAGCATTACACACGTCTGTTGGCGGAAGCCCAACGCGAAGTAGACAGCAAGCGTGACGAGCAAGAGGCGCAGAACCGCGAACGCCAAGCAGAGCGTGACCGCGAACGGCAAGATCGCTTGAAGGCCCAAGAAGCCGCTGCAAACGATCCGTCGATTTCTGAACAGCCAGAGATTGCAGATACGCGACGGGTTGAAGTTGAGCACGTTGATGCTGAGCCTATGGATGCCGGACTTGTTGAGACCCCAGAAGCCGCGCCGCCCAAACAGGTGCGCAAACCGCGTCAGCGCAAACCGCGCCCACCGGTTGATACCGCCCCAGAGGCCGCCGAATAATTGTAAAAACCCGTCGCATCGCGACGGGTTTTGCATTTGTATGGGGCTTTAGCTATCGAATGCGCGCGCCAAGGCGCAGAATTCTTCTAAGCTGAGTTGCTCGGCCCGCTCTGTTGGTTTTATGCCCGCCATTTTCAAATATTCTTCCGCATCTGGCGACAAAGATTTCAGCGCAGATCGTAACATTTTGCGCCGTTGATTGAACGCGGCGGCCACAACGCGGTTGAGCGTTGCGGGGTTTGCTTCAAATCGCGGCGCGGGCAGGGCACGCAGATGCACAACGGCTGATGATACTTTTGGTGGCGGCGAAAACGCCTCGGGCGGCAGGTCCATCACGATGCTTGGATCGGAGCGCCATTGCGCCAAAAGCGCCAAGCGACCGTAAGCCTTGGTCCCAGGTTGCGCCACGATGCGTTGCGCAACTTCGCGTTGGAACATCAATGTCAGGCTATCCCAAAACGGCGGCCATTCGGGCGGCGTTAGCCAGCGCACCAGCAATTCTGTGCCGACATTATAGGGCAAGTTCGCTGCCACTTTGATCGGCGGCGTCAAGTGCGCAAGTGGGTTTACGTCGAGCGCGTCGCCGTTGATCGCCGTAAGGCGACCCGGATAGGCGGCTGCAATTTCGGCCATAACGGGCATGCAGCGCGGGTCTTTTTCGATGGCCAGCACGCGGCGCGCGCCCTCGGCCAACAACCCGCGTGTCAGCCCACCTGGCCCCGGCCCAATTTCAAGCACGTCCGCACCTGTCAAATCACCCGCCAATCGTGCAATTTTTGCGGTCAGGTTAAGGTCGAGCAAAAAGTTCTGCCCTAGCGATTTTTTGGCCGCCAGATCATGGGTCGCAATGACATCGCGTAGCGGAGGAAGGTTGTCGATTGTCATGACTTTTTCCGAGCATAAATATGTCCGCCGGAGGCGCAGGCAAGACTAAACATCGCGTCCATTTGCCATTGTGCGCGCCATGCGCAAAGCAGCGATCATTGACGTCGTATCGGCCATTTCGCGTCCTGCGATATCAAATGCAGTACCGTGATCGGGCGAGGTGCGCACAAACGGCAGGCCCAGCGTGACGTTGACCCCACCTGAAAAGTCCAACGTTTTGATTGGGATAAGAGCTTGGTCGTGATACATGCAGATCGCGACATCATACGTTTGTCGCGCGGCCGCATGGAACATGGTGTCCGCCGACATTGGCCCCGTGATGTCCATGCCTTGGGCGCGTAGTGCATCCAATACGGGTGTGATCATTTCAATCTCTTCGCCGCCCATGTTGCCGGCCTCGCCTGCGTGTGGGTTTAGGCCCGCGACCGCAATGCGTGGTGATGCCAGTCCAAAATCGCGCCGCAGCGCCGCATGTGTGATCAGGATCGTATCGGTCAGGAGGCTCGCCGTAAGCTGGGTGGCCACGTCCGCGAGCGGGATGTGGATCGTTGTGGGCACAACGCGCAGCACGTCACATGCGAGCATCATCACCACGCGGTCAGTGCCAGCCAATGCCGCCAAATATTCTGTGTGTCCTGGATAGGTAAAGTCGGCCCCGTCGATTAGGGCTGCTTTGTGAATCGGTGCGGTGCAGACAGCGTCTGCGATGCCGCGTTGGACCAGATCAACGGCCTCTGCGATGGACGCAATCACGCCGCGCGCATGGTTCGGGTCGGGAACGCCTGCGACCGCAACGCTGCCAAAGTCGCGGGCCAAGACGGGTAGGGCGCGTGCAGACACCGCTGCCGCATCTGATGCAGCGTTGATTTCTAGGAAATTTGCACCGTTGGGCAAATGCCGTGGGTCGCCGATCCAGATGAATGTGTCTTCATCTTTCAGGGCGCCCCATGCCCGATAGGCGATTTCTGGGCCAATACCTGCTGGTTCGCCACAGCTAATGGCGATGGGTTTACGTCTGCTCATCGGGTTGTGATGATCGCCGACGAACGCAGTTCTTCCAACAATGCATCTGAGAAATTCGCAAGCCGCTGGCTGCGCAATTGGTTCCGCACGCTTGCAGGATCGATATCTTCGGTCGCTGCATTTTTCCGCTCGCACAGCATGAGGAACATCAGCGTTTCGCCGTTGCTGCGCGTGAGGTTGTAGGAGGCTTCGTTGGTATCGAGGCGTGCCAACTCGATAGCGATGTCTTGCGGGATGTCCGCAGGTGCGATGCTTTGGCGGTCTAGCACGTTTTCGGGCAGCCCTTTGGCTTCGCCGTAAAGATCGTCGCAGGTATCAATGCTGTCGTCCAATTTTTGCGCGGCGCGAAGCCCAGCATCGGATCGCCCGCCTGCCAGATAGAACACTGCGTAATCAACGGCAGATGGTGCCGCAGTTGCCGATTGAACTTCGCGGATTGCGCGCAATTGGAACAGGGCGATGCCGTTTTCGATGGGCAGCGGCGCTGTTACTTCACCAGGTGACAGGCCGCGCATGACGCTTTGCAACTGTGGCGGATAGTTGGTGATTGGCAACCATCCTAAGCGTCCGCCGTTTTCTCTGCTGGGTATTCCGGAAAAGCGCCGTGCTTGTGCCTCGAATGCTGATGTAGACCGCAGTTGGCTGATTTCCAGCGCGATTTCCATGGCTTCGGCGGCCCGTTCTGGTGGTGCTGCAATGATGATTTCAGACAGCAAAACTTGGATCGCGGCGCCACCTGTCCCGATTTGTGCAATCGCGCGGTTCACGTCGCTATCTGTGATCGTTGCCTGCGATCCAAAACGGCTACGCACGTAGTCGCGCCAGCTTACACCGGTGCGGACAAAATCGCGCAGTGATTGTTCGGATACGCCATTGGTGCCAAGGAGTTGCAAAAATTCATCAAGGTCCATTTCGGCGCGCTCGGCAAAATTGGTCATCTCAGCGAGCAGGCTTTCCTCGGTCATACGCAGCCCTGCACGTGCAAGCGCGTCGTCTTTTAGGCGATCTTCGATCAATGCCTCACGGGCGGTTTTGTCTAGATCACCCGCTGTCTGAAAGACCTCGAGCAACCGAATGCGTTGGTCCAACTCAAAACCTGTAATTGCGCGGTCGTTGACCGTGATTACCGGTTGGAACGTGCCTTGGGCTGCGGTCTGTGATCCCAGTATCAGGGTCAAAGCGAAGATGAAAAAACGCATTGGTCTGCCTCTTGTCTTGTTCATGGGGCGCAGGCGGCGGCGGGTCCCGCGCTGCCTTTTGCCGAAAATCCGTTCAGCGATACCGATAGCCCATAGCTGGTCGATGCGTCCACTGTAATCGATGACGTATACCTGCGCGAGACCGAAAGATCGACCGTCACACATTCGTTCTTATATTGCATGCCCGCGCCTGCAAAGGCTGGTTGGTCATTGGCCAAATCATAGCGCGTTTCAAAGTTAACCGCCCAGACCGGCGCCAGCTGGAATCTGCTATCAAGCGTCCACTCTGAAACCGCGTCTGGTCTGCTTTCTGTCGCGTCTGCGGCCTGCCAGATGTAGGCCGCATTCAGGTCAAGCCACCCATTTTGCCAGCCAAGCCGTGTCGCCGCTCGTGTAATGCTTGCGTCGTCGTCAAACAGAGTTCGCCCGTCGATTTCAAATCCTGATTTTGCGGTGTATTGCCCCGCCAAAAGCCAATCTGAGGATCGCCCATCAAGGCCTGATGACGGGTTGAACGCAGTGTTGTTGGTGTCCCGCATGACACGCCCAAAAGTCAGCGTAGAGGTCGCACCTTGTGGCGCGATCCGTGTCCACGTCACGCCGATCGCCGCTTGTGCGCCGATGTCGACTGCGTCATCGCCAGAAAACCGAGAGGTGTCGAACAGGTTCGCTTGGTCCAGCTCTGAGCGCGTGCTGTCTTCATTTGGGGGCGTCACCCCGTATGTGTCAGACCACGAGAGCGCGACCGTCGGCTCTAGCAAGTGCTGTGCGCCGTTTGCTGATGTGCTGGCCAATGGGTACCGCAAGGTCAGCCCAATGCTTGGCATAATCCGCAGGCCATGATCATAGTTTGTGTCGTCATTTATCCCGTACCAATCGGCCCGCACCCCCGCACCTGACTGCAGCAACAAGCCAGCATTCGTGATCCAATCGCGCGTAACGCTGCCGTTTGCGCTGCCACGTGTTACATCGCGCGCGTCGTCCCCGTCAGTATCGCCGTACCGATATGCGGTGTCCGCAGAGGCCCCGTAACGAAAGGTTCCGCCTGCGGTCATCGCCACGCGGTTTTCATATGACAAACTGCCAGTGATAGGCGGCAGGGACGCGCTGTCTTCATCGTCGCGTAGGGTTTGATAGTAGGTCAAATTTGCTTGGGTCAAGTCGGTGTCGCGGACCCGCAGAAGAGTGACCGCGCTGTCGAGTCGGTCTTTGTTTGAGAAGCCGTAATCCAACAAATACGCGCTGTCCGACGCGGATTCGATGTCGAACGTCAACCCGTAGCCTTTTCCAAGGTCAAACGTGCCATCCGCAAACAGGTAGGATCGCGCGCCGGTTTTGAGTGCGTCTTCAGAGATGGCTGCATCAATTGTTAAGTGTCCGCGCATGAAGGCTTGGCGGTACTGTGCCTGAAGTGTGCGAGTCTCAGTAGATAGATACGGGGTTAATGTGACATCGCGGTGGTCGCCGATCCGTATAAAATAAGGAATTTTGATCCCTGTTCCAAGCAGATCTGTGGTCCTAAGCGTTGGGATTAGCAGTCCCGTCGCCCGTGTCAGCGTTGGGTCAGGCAGGCGTATGCGTGGCAGCCAAAAGATAGGCGTGCCACGGATCAGGAACTGCGCATCTGTAAAGTATAGTTGTTGTGCGACTTCGTCATGCACGACTTTTTTAGCACGAATTTCCCATAATGGGCTTTGGGTTCCGCAGACTTTACAAGATGTCGCCGCCACTTTGTAAAGCTGGCTATAGCGTCCGTCGATCCGGTCAATTTGGTTGGCTGCAAGTTGTAGTTGTTGGTCGAGGACCAGCCGTGCGCCGCGCAGCATGCCGTTTTCCAGTTTTGGATCAAGTGATGCCTGATCTGCGGTGATGATCGTTCCGTCGGGTGCTTGGATCAGGATCGGCCCTGCGATGGTCAATCTGTCTGACGATTGGTCAAAGATCACTTGTGCCGCCGACAGACGCGTTCCGTCATAGAACACTTCGATGTTGCCGCTTGCGATCAATTGCGTGCCGCCTTGGATGGTCACGGTATCCGCCACAAGGGTCGCCGCCCCTTGGGAGAGGGCGAGTGTTGGGAACATAAAAAGGAAGGCCAAAATTATACGCATTATCCGTCCTCGTGATGCAAAAGCATCCCAAGTGAAAGTCCAATAGCCGCGAGTGGTGGCGCCCATGCGGCCAGCAGCGCGGGCAATTGTCCGTTTTCACCCAAAACCTGCGCGAAGTTGCGGATGAAGTAGACCGCAAATGACAACAGGATTGCGAAAAGCACCATCATGCCTGTCCGTCCGCCGCGCTGGTGGCGCAACGTAAAGCTGGCCCCGATCATGACCATCGCGACGAGGAACAGCGGCAGTGCAAGTTCCATTTGGAACCAGACTTGATGCCTTTGCGCCGAAAATCCTGCGGTTTGCAGTCGGTTGATGAAGGCAGGTAGGTCCCAGATCGGAATTGATGACGGTGTCCCGAAACTATCGCGGATTTGGCTGGCGGTGAGCGTGGACGGGATTTTGAGCGATGGATGTGTGGTCGCAAGCGCTTCAGAATTGATGCCGCCGCCCAGCGGCCAGCTTTTGGCGTTTTGTGTGATCCATGCGCCGTCGTCTAGGGTTGCGAGTGCGGCCTCGATGCGGCGAGTTGGCCCGATGTCGCCCGTAAACGTGATGAAGGTAACGTTGCGCAGCACGGTCCCGTTCAAATTGGCGCTTCCGGCGCGGATCACGGTTTGTCCGTCTTCGTTTCCTTGACGTAGCCACAGGCCGGAGGCCCCAAGCGACAGGACTGAGCTTTCACCGCGCAGTGCATCGCCGCGTT
>Ga0307997_10000401_pt1 | contig 19790 bp, 13 predicted proteins | sample Davwhametageno36_FD_203165 | JGI IMG/M metagenome (GOLD analysis project Ga0307997, IMG submission 203165) | Marine microbial communities from Davis Island wharf, Antarctic Ocean - #36 | ecosystem: Environmental > Aquatic > Marine > Unclassified | place: Antarctic Ocean: Davis Island wharf... | reverse complement strand
TAGATGTCCTGGCAGACGCTGATTTGTTGCATTTTGATATTGGCGACTCGGGCTTTATAAATTGGCGGTTGTGGTTCGCGGCACAGGGCGTTGATTATCGTATACCCAAAAACGCTCATCAGTACGACTCCTTGCCGTTTTCATTTCAAGCAGTACTAGATGGCGAAGGTGTAGGCATAGGTTGGCAATACCTTATTGATCAAATGCTCGATGAAGGACGTGTGGTCAAGATTGGCCCTGGCGTCACCAATCGAGAGGCTGCTTATTACCTGCAATATAGAATTTACTCCGAGAAGGAATCAGGTATCAAAACTGTGATTTCCTGGTTCAAAGAAGCGATTAAACTCCCTAATGAGTAGCCTATTAGACATCAGAGTCTATTGGCGAGTTAAATTGAGTTCACCCGTTTTTTGATGAGTTTGATACTTTCGCTAACGCTGTGAAGGATCTTTATAAGCCAGGTATGCACGCTGCGTCGCAATATGTCCCGCAATATGTTTTGCATCGTGCCACACCCCCCAGATGAATGAGGAGGCGCGACGAGACAGCCAGGGTAGTCCCAAAAAGTAGACGCCAGGTTCTGCCGACACACCGCGCTGATGCTGCGGCTGGCCTTTATCGTTGAAAGCATCGACTTTCAGCCAGTTATAGTCAACTTTATATCCTGTGGCCCAGACAATAGAAGTAACATCGGCCTTGATAAGGTCTAGCTCCAAAATAGGATGAGTTAAACAATTTGGATCGGAAAGCATATTACGTGCGGCAGGTTCTTCCGGAAAGTCTAAACCGTTGCGAATAACATAGGCATCAGCCAAATCTAGTGAGCCAAGGTAGTGTTCGTCACCTCGTCTAATATTGTCCTTAAGATCCGCGTGAAAAGTCACTTCACTGGCGTTGAATGATTTTGTTAGACCAACCAGTGTTATGCCTTGATGTGCCAGACGACGAAAATCAATTGCCTGTCCACCATAAGCACCACTGACGGCAATGGTGACGTGTTCCATACCTGGTTTTATTGCATCAGTATCCCACTCACCAAGGACGCCTAACCACCAGACAAAATCACGCCCACGATAAGTTCTTGGTGGTCGACCGTGTGATCCAATTGATAAGTAAACTGTTTTACCTGAGCGTTGTAATTCATCAGCAATTTGGACGCCAGATGAACCGGCTCCAATTACCAAAACACCACCATCTGGCAGTTGATTCGGATTGCGGTAATCACAAGAATGTATTTGTTTAATACTGTCAATATTAGGTGCAATTGAGGGAATAACGGGTGTTTGAAAAGGACCCGTTGCTGCTACTACTCGATTAGCCTCAATAATGCCCTCAGAGGTTTCAACTGTAAAACCTATAGTGCCAATATTGGCCGTTACCTTAGTTACATCTACGCCGGTCCGGATAGGAGCATTAAACTTTTTAGCATAGTCATTAAAATAATCTGCAACGCGTTCTTTGGGAGCAAAAGTGTCTGAATCAATGTCCTCAAATTCCATATTAGGAAATCGATCATGCCAAGCGGGGCCATTGGCAACCAGTGAATCCCACCTTCCTGTGCGCCATTTTTCTGCAATTCGATGACGTTCCAAAACCAAGTGAGGCACGCCGTGACTAGTCAAGTGCTCGCTCATAGCTATCCCAGCTTGACCTGCACCAACAACCAGAGTATCAATCTTTTCAGTTGTCATTTACGTAGTCCTTAATAGGTTAAACGCCTAAATCAAATAATTATTTACCTTACGAGGAATGGATGCATGGGTAAAATATTATTATCTGATCAGTTGCATTAATAAAAGTAATTCAACGGTTGCCCCCGACAAAAGAATAGTCTCACTTAATGCTGGTAACAAAGGTTTAAATCCAACTGATTTATAAAAGTTGAGCTAAGAGGATATTAAATACTAATTTACATATGTCAAAGATCAGGACATAGTTGTTTAGTTGTCAATCAAGCAGGTTCAACCATGACTAAACCGGTTACACACAAGCGTATTCGTATGTTTAATACTAAGGATACTTATCCCAATCAATCTCTTGACAATGATTTGTGTCAGGCCGTTGTGGCGGGTAATACAGTTTATGTTAGAGGCCAGATTGGAAGTGATTTTGAAGGTAACTTGATCGGGCTTGGAGATGCGGCAGCCCAGGCTGAACAGGCAATGAAAAACGTTAAACAGCTACTTGAAGAATCAGGTAGTGACCTCAGTCATATTGTTAAGACTACAACTTATATTACTGATCCAAGATATCGGGAACCCGTCTATCGAGTAGTGGGTGAATGGTTAAAGGGAGTTTTCCCAATTTCTACAGGTATCGTTGTTGCAGGTTTGGGTCAGGCAGAATGGTTAATGGAAATTGATGTCATTGCTGTTATTCCTGTTGCCTCTACAACACCGATTAACACCTAGAAGCCTAATTTTCTGTGAAATTCACACTAAAACAACTATCTTATTTTGTTGCTGCGGGTGAGGCCGGCAGCATTCTGAAGGCGGCTGAAAAAATTCATGTTTCTCAACCTTCGATTTCAAATGCAATAACGCACCTAGAAGATATTTTTGAACTTCAATTATTTATTCGACATCATGCACAGGGTATGAGTTTGACAACGGCTGGCAGCCAAATTATGGCGCACTCAAAACGATTGTTGCGGGATGCGAGTGAGCTCAAAAGTTTTGCGGGAAAATTATCTGACCAGATATTTGGTTCAATCAATATTGGTTGTTTCACACCTCTAGCCCCTATTGTAACGCCTGAATTGTGTCACGGTTTTATGCAATCGTTTCCTGGTGTCGATGTTAACGTCAGTGAAGATCATCAGGCTGAACTCTTGAGTAGCCTTAAAAAGGGCTCAATTGATCTAGCGCTAACCTATGACCTTCAACTCGATAGCGATATTAACTTCACTCCACTGGCTGAATTGAAACCTTATGCATTGTTAGCTGAGGATCATCCGTTGTCAAATAAGAAAGCTTTAACACTGACGGAGCTCTCTGAGGAAAAGTTTATTTTACTCGATCTACCATTGAGTGATGCCTACTTCATGTCGTTGTTTTCTTTGGACAATGTAAAGCCCATTATTCATGCCAGAACTAAACATATTGATGTGCAACGAGGTTTAGTTGCTAATGGCTATGGCTATAGCCTCGCCAACGTGCGGCCATTAAACAAAAAATCATTGGATGGCAGTGGGCTGTCATATGTACCTCTATTGGGTGAGTATCCAAGCCTTACTTTGGGTATAGCCGTGCTCGAAAAAATAAGAAAGACGATGGCAGTCGATAGTTTTAATACCTATTGCATCGAACAAATTAGTTCAAATCATATTCCCGGTATGGCCACGCTATGACGCTCCAGGAGTCAATTACATGAGTAGAGATCCACGTTACGACATATTATTTGAGCCGGTTAAGATTGGTCCACTAACGGCAAAGAATCGGTTCTATCAAGTACCACACTGCAACGGTGGTGGTTATCGTGACCCTTCGGCGGTAGCTGAAATGCGACGAGTGAAGTCTGAAGGTGGTTGGGGAGTAATATTCACTGAACAGGCCGAGCTACATCACACGTCAGAAATTACACCTTTTATTGAATTACGCCTTTGGGATGATGACGACATACCGATGCTCGCAAAAATGTCCGATTCAATGCATGAATATGGTGCACTGGCAGGAATCGAACTGGCCTATTCGGGTGTAAACGGTCCTAATTTATATTCTAAAGAAGTACCGCGTGCGCCGACGGCGATGCCGATACGAACATTTACTAATGACCCTGTCAGTGCAAGAGCAATGACTAAACGGGATATTCGCGATTTGCGGCGCTGGCATCGTAATGCATTTAAGAGAGCTAAGACCTCTGGTTACGATTTAGTGTGTCTTTATGGTGCCCATGGTTTTGGCATTATTCAACATTTTCTATCGACAGCAACCAATCATCGAACTGATGAATATGGTGGCAGCTTGGAAAATCGATCGCGCTTAATGCGTGAATTGGTTGAAGAAGGCAAAGAAGTTATCGGCGACAGCTGTGCGATTGCCTTAAGGATCTCTCTTGATGAAATTGTGGGCGATCTAGGCTTTGGCAATAACGAAGTGCGTGACATGGTGGCAATGCATTCTGATTTACCTGATATATGGGATCTCGCGCACGGGAGCTGGGAGGACTGTTCGGCTACATCACGTTTTAAGGAAGAGGGCGCACAGCAGTCACTAGTCGAGGGTTTTAAATCACTCACCAGTAAACCAGTCGTTGGTGTAGGACGTTTCACTTCTCCTGATGTGATGGTAAAGCAAATTAAATCAGGCATTCTCGATTTCATAGGCTGTGCACGCCCTTCTATTGCGGATCCATTTTTACCTAGGAAAATTGATGAAGGCCGCGTTGAAGATATTCGAGAATGCATTGGTTGCAATATTTGTGTGACTGGCGATATGACCATGTCTATATCACGCTGCACACAAAATCCAACGTTTATGGAAGAATGGCGAAAAGGCTGGCATCCAGAAACGATGCAAACGAAGGGTGAAAGTGATTCAGTACTAGTCGTTGGCGCTGGGCCTGCTGGTTTGGAAGCAACACGAGCACTGGGCTTACGTGGTTACCAGGTTGTGCTTGCCGAAGCCAGCACAGTGATAGGCGGTCGAGTGGCAAAGGAAAGGTTACTACCGGGTCTAGCAGCGTGGGGACGAGTCTCCGACTATAGGGATTATCAAATTAGTCAGATGGAAAATGTAACTGTTTATCGGGATAATAATCTGAGTGCAGACGATATCCTTGAATTTGGTTTTCAGCATGTTGTCTTGGCAACAGGCTCTAGCTGGAGAAATGATGGCGTTGCGCGAGTGCATCTGAAACCGATGCCCAATGACCAGTCTTTGCCGGTTTATACCCCGGACGACTTAATGACAGGTAATCAACCCAAAGGCCATGTTGTTTTGTTTGATGACGATCATTATTACATGGGTGGCGTCATAGCCGAGTTATTAGTGAATAATGGTGCAACCGTTACTCTCGTGACACCTGCAGCTTATGTATCAGAATGGACTAACAATACCTTGGAACAAGCAACGATTCATCGCAAGCTTGTTAATTTAGGGATTGAAATCGTGTTGAACCGTAGTGTGACAGAAATTGCGAACGGGCAAGTGGTTACTGAGTGCGTTTATTCTGGACAAAAGCAATATCTTCAAGCATCAGCTGTCACTATGGTCACATCACGAGTTGGCAATGATGCGTTATGGAACGAGTTAATTACACGCGAGGGCGAGTGGGCAAGTCATGGAGTTCAGTCAATTAAATTGATTGGTGATGCTGAGTCGCCAGCGCCTATTGCTTGGGCAACATATGCCGGCCATCGATACGCACGCGAATTAGATATGCCTGATATTGGCGATGATTTGCCATTTAAGCGAGAAGTTGCACAACTAAAGCCGTAATTATGTCAGACTGAATTTTAACGGAATTGGTCTCCTTGGTTTAGGGCTTGGTTTAGCCATTCACCATAACCTTAGCCTGAGAAGGTACGGTTTGAGCCCCTGCTGTATTCGGGCTGGCGCCATTGTGTTTAGTCGGGCAGCTATGAAAAATAGGTGGTTGGCCTTCTACTATAACCTTCACGCTGCCCTTGGAAAATGATACTGGGCCTTTAATCATGCCTGACATGACACCGCCGGGCATGCAACCAGGTTCATTACCGGACGACATAGTGATCTGGCTAGAGAGTGTGACAACTGCCGTATTCAACACTTTCACTTTCTTCGAGCAAGTAGCCGGCATACATTGATTCGTCATCGCAATATTGACGTAGGGCGTGGGTGTGGGTACAGGGCCACCGGGCGACGGTACTGGCATATTACAGGTATCAGGTGCCATGCTGGTACAGGTGCCAGCCATCATAGTAGAAACAGGGAAGGGCATTGGTTTATCCTAAATGTATTTTATTGCCGTTGATCTTGACGTCTTTCTCAGCGTGAATATCGGTATTCTGGGCTTTCAGATAATAGTCTTCGGTCACCAGTGTTCGGATTTTGCCTACTTGTGTTTGCTGTAAATTTTCAATACGACTAAAGCTATTCACAGCACGTTGGAAAACACGTTGTGCGACTGTTTCTAAACGGCCAATTATTAATTTGGATCTTGCTAGTGTAGAAGTCAGGCTTTCACCCTCTACCATGGTATGTTCAAACCGTAAGTTGGCTTGTTTCGTTTCTATATCGCATGTCTGCGCCGTCAGGCTAGCCCGCTGAGTACCGAGTTGTAATGACGAATTGGGCTTTGCTGAAGCTGATGGCACATGAAGTTTAATCTTGCTCTGACTCTCCAATTGCACGTCGCCTAGGCTACGACAGTTGATGCCTTTACTCGAGAAAAACTGTATCTCACCATCGGGTGCATTAAGGCAAAGGTCACCTTTGGCAATTGAGAGGGTTGCACGTTGTTGCTTGGTATCATATTCAAACACTAAATTGTCATCTACATCTTTAATTTGAATTGATTCTTTACCTTGAACATTAACCGTTTGAGCATAGGCACCTTGCTTAGACATCAATAACGGTTCTGCTTTAACAGGTTTAATCGAGTGACGTTTGATAATGCCAATGATGTAACAGGCTTCCATCGATTCACCGGTGATAAGCACAGTGTCACCAGTGCTTAAATTTTCTGTCAATTCGATTGATAATAAAGCCCAGGCTAAGTTAGCATTATGCTGGGTCGTATCGTTAAATTCACTACTTACACGATAAAGATTGCTTTCGCCGACCTCGACCACTGTGGCAGGGCAAACAAATACGCGCTTAACAAGTTCAGCTGAAAAAGGGGCATTTAGCATAATAGTTCCTCCACTTATTTATTTTTTCTTGGCGGCTGCCAATTTTCGGCATACCGCAAATCAGGATCGGTAGCACGTTCATCAAAACGACTAGCACCATCCCACACGGCATCATGGTCATCCATGCAATGGGTTTTGGCACCATTAATATTAACTTTTGTTAAATCAGCTGACACCAGTTTGGTATAAGAAAAATTGACCCAGGGCAGTTGACTGGACTCAAGTTTTATTTTTTCAGCATTAGCCTTAATAAAAGATGCATCGGTCAATTTGGCATGACGTAGATCTGCACCATATAGGTTAGCTCCATCAAAGCAGCCAGCATGCAGCTTTGCATTAGAGAGATCAGCACCATTCATATTCGCGTCCATAAATCTTGCCGCTTCACCACGTAAACCTTTCATTATAGCTCCTTCCATATTTGCCTGACTAAAGTCACTGTTAATCACTATAACGAAAGAAAGGTTACAGGCTTTCATGCTCGCGTTTGTAAAATCACAATAACTGATGTCACAAGTAGTGAGATTAACGCCATCCAATATGGCTTCTACAAAGATCGACTGTGTTAAATGAGTGTTAACAAACTGAACCTGGCGGAGGTCAACACCTGTAAAATCTACACTCATGCAGTGACAGTCTGTCAGGTCTATTTCGATTAATTGTGCGCTGTTAAAGTTAGTACGCTCCAGTGTGGCACCCTGCATCAAGACATTTCTAAGAGTTGATTCTGGTAGCTGTGTGCCTACTAATTGTGCTCCCATCAGGGTAATGGAGTCTAATTCACTGTGTGAAAAATTGGCACCATTAAGAATGGCCCTATCTAATTTAGATTCCGTTAACTTAAGTGACTCTCCATTCGAGTTCGAAAAATTAGCATCAGTAAAGTTACCTTGAAGGCTACTGAGCCCAATAAGGGTTGATCCAACAAATTGCGTTTTGACAGCACTCACTTCGTCCAGCGTAGCAACTTCAAGGAAAGCGCCATTTAATATAGCGCCGTCCAGTTTTGCACCTTTAAGTTGACAATGGTCTAAATTGGCATTGGTGAGGTCGACGCCACTTAAATTAGCGTAACTTAAGTCAGAATAGCTCAGGTCGGCCTCTACTAATGAAGAATTAGTCATATCCAGTCGTTGTAAATTACAGTGGCGCAAAATAGTCTTAGAGAAATCACCTATTAATTTCTTTGAGTCACTCAAGTCCATACCGGTTAATTGCAACTGACGGACATTCACACCATCGAAATTAATTTGCTTAGGTTCCACATTAATTAAATGCGTGTTGAAAAAACTAGCACCAACTAATTTAACATTGTGAAATAAACATTGATCAAACGTGGTGTTAATTACCTGTGAGTTACTAAAATCTGTCCGGCTAAAGTCGGTGGATGTGAAGCCCGCTTGTGTGAAGTCACTGTTGCTTAATTGAGCATCGTTAAACTGGGAATCAGAGCATTGTACCCCTGTGAAGTTGCTGTTGGTTAAATCAGTATTATTAAATCGACAATCGATGACTGAAGCCTGTGAAAGGTCGCAGTTTTGGAGTTTTGCAGCGCTAAAATCTACCTGTTCTAAATGACAGTCATTTAACTTTGAATTGCATAAATTAGCATCTTGGAAAGTGTTTTTTGTCAGCCTAAATCCGCAGATACCCGACTTTTTAATTTCAGCAGTGAGGAGGACATCCATTGCCAGATGTTCAAAACTATACTCAACCTCACTGTTCTGGAACACGGGCTGGAAACCGGTGAGAAACTTGCACTGAGAAAAGTTGACTCCAGCTAGGCTTGCCTGACTGAAACTACACTCGCTAAAAATACAGTTCACTAATTGAGATTTACTTAATTTAGCCCCTGAAAAATTAACCTGTTCGAATTTAGTGCCTTCCACGTGGATGGCCTCAAGATCACTGTATTGAAGATCTGTCTTGCCAATATATTGGTTTGGAATGTTGCCACCATTTTGCAAAAGGGATATCAACGTTTCTTTATCTATTGATCCCATAGTCATGACCATTCATCCCATACTTCGATTCGGGTCCGTTTCAGGTTAGTTTGAGTAAACTGAGACTGTTGCAGGGTATTACCTTCCACTATATTATCCATAAAAAACGCGCTATACATATTACTGCCTGAAAAATTCGTGCGTGTTAGATTGGCCCTTTCCAGCTGGCATTCAAACAGATTACTATCAGTAAAATTAGCATCCTTTAACATAGCGCGGGTTAAATCACTTTGCTTGAAGTCGGCAGCCACACAACTTGTATCGCTCAGGTTTGTCTGATTGAAATTGCTTCTTGGCATATCAGCCCATTTGAGGTTCGCCTGGCTTAAGTTGCTTTGCATCCAGATCGATTCTGGTGCCATAACCTGTTCAAGATTAGCCTGTTCGAAATTAGCCCCACCACCGGCCCGTAATTCGGTGAGGTCGGCGTCACGCATATTAACCTGCTTAGCCTGCGCTGCGGTGAAACTGGCGCGCGTTAAATTGGCCTCCGTAAAATCTGCAGCACTTACGTCAGAGCCAGAAAAATCAGCATCAGAAAATTGGCCCTGTTGCAATTTGGCAGACATCAGTTTAGCACCTGAAAAATCGGCCTTGGCACCTTCAGCAGATTTCAAGTTAGCCTGTTCAAGCACAGCATTTCTGAATTGGGTTGATCGCAATGAAGTACCCACAAGAGACGTTTTGAGAAAGCTAGCCTGAGAAAAATCAGCGCCATCAAGAATAGCCTTATCTAGGTAAGCATCATCTAGTATGGCTCCACTTGCCTGTACTTCTGATAAATTACATTCATGTAATACGGCATGTTGTAACTGAACATTATCGAGAAGTGCCCCTTTAAGGTTAGCTTGCAGTAAACTGGTTTTTTTTAAAATGGCCGAATTCAAATCGATACCTGACATCTCTGCATAATTCAGCGTTGCCTCAGAAAAATCAGCACCACTGGCATTACAGTCGTTTAACTTAGCTCTTAATAGGTCGGCTCCTCTCAGTTTTGCAACACTCAAATCAGCTCCAGTAAAATTAGTGTCTTTCATCAGGCTATGGTCAAGCTGCGCCATGTGTAATTGGGCTAGGCAAAGATTGGCACCTGTCAGATCTGCTCTAATTAGCCTGGCTTCACTCAGGTTGGTTGATGTCAGTATTGCCTTCGTCAGATTGCTCTTATCTAGAGAGGCCCTGACGAGATTAACGTTTTCGAGTATCGCTTCACTAAGGTTCGCACCGTCGAGTGTGGCATACGACAAGTTGGCACCGCTCAAATTAGCATTTTTCAGGTTAGTATTAACCAGCAAGGCTTGACTAAATTCTGCATTCTGTAAATCCAATCCTTGAAGGTCGAGGTCACTCATGTTCGCACCGGAAAAATCTCTGCCCTCAGCATGATACCGAATGACGTCATCACGGTTTTCAATACGATCCACAGATAGTCGACCTGCTATATTCGAATCATAACCATGCTCATTCAGCGTTTGTCGTTTTTTCAGAAAAGCTTCTTTTTCCAAGGATTCCAAATCTTCGGGGGACGCACCGAGTGATTCCATGAATAATTCAAAAAAAACGATGGGATCTTGCTCTTTATTCAAAGCACTTATAGCTTCCTCAGATAAATTCAATCCCTTGAGGCTTGCTCGAAGCTCATCCAGTTTTTTTTTGGTTTCCGTGTCTTGGGTCAAATGTTCTTCATCTGGAGGAGCTGGTTTACTTACGGGTGCAACAGGAGCATCCCCTGAGGCTTGTAATGCTTTCAACTCTGTCGTTAACTGATCGCGATAGACCTGTTCGGCTTGTGGTTCTGACGCCAGTGGCTCAGTCACTAACAACAAATGTTTCAACTCATCATGAAAGGGATCTTTAATGGGCACAACACCACGCCATACCAATATCAGAAGTTCTTCATCACCATCTACCCAAAGCGTATCGAGGTTAAGTGCAAGTTCTTTAAATTCTGCAACATTATCTTCATCAATGGAGTTAATAAAACAACGACTGCGCAGCGCGGGTAACTGACAATTATAATTCGAAACCGTCGGATGTAAATTTTCCATCACCACTGTTTCATCACCTTTTAAATAGCCAGGGCGCTGCAACGCAGCGGGTGCGGCATTAAACAGTGACCAGTCCATGTCGGCAGGAAACCACGGCCAGCGCTGCTCTTCCCAGGTTTTATCGAAGCTGCCCATTTTCGCCTTACGTGGCTGCCAAAGTGAATGCAAGGGTGCAAAACCAACCGGTTGCGGGCGGTCATTGAGGCTCTCAATTAAAAAGTCAGGGTGTTCGATGTTTGGCAAATGCAAACCATCAATGCCTTTGCCTACCGGGTTCGCCTCAAATCCTTCGCCGCCAAAGCTGTTTTCATAATATAACGGCATCTGCGTGAAGGGTTTAGGTGCAGTTATTGTTTTGCCAAGCAGTATTTCGTTTTGCCATTGACGATCACCAAATACATACAGCTTTTGTGCCTCACCCATAAGGCCAAAAATCACTTTACACACTGGGATCGCTTCGCCGTTAGGCGTATGGCAATGACCCTTGAATAACAAGTCTGTGTTGGGTTTATAGAAGGCAAAATCAGTTGCATATTCGAGGCTCTTTTTAGCGTCGTCACCGACGTGAAGATCACCTTCGACGAACAAGGCTTTCCCAGCTTCAACTGGTGTTGCGGTAGCATTTGGTTGTAAGCGAAAGGTGCCTTTCACCATCACGGTTAATGAGTGCCGAGGAAAATCCTTTCTACCCGCTTGCCATGCGATTTCTAAGCCAGTTTCGTTAAATTCTTGCATGGTCAATTTTAGCGTTGCCTGTTAACGTAGTGTTATACAAAATTATTACCTTGATAATCAAAACCAATTAAAAGCACCCCCGACCGTTTTTATCGACGGTGCTTTTACTTCGCCTAATGATGTGTCCTTAACCAAAACTGGAAAGCCCCCCGACCGTTTTTATCGACGGTGCTTTTACTTCTACTGAAGCTTTGCCATCAACCCCCACTTTGGCTCCCTTTAAATCTAGTTTTTGGGTCATGTTGGTGCCCACCTCAACCGACACACCATTCAACTTTAATTTTTTGGCTTCTATAGTTATCCCTTCAGGTGTAATTACTATTTGGGATGTAGGTCCATAACCAATAGTGATCTTATTAAGACCTATTTCAATTCCCGGCATAACAGGCGCAGTAGGTCCTGGCCCAATACCTAAGCGTATTTTTGTAGGTTTTATATTCAACTCTGCGGCAGGAGGCAGTTTCATATGTGCAACCATTTGAGCATCTAAGGATATGCTTAGAACCGTTTGAGCGATTAAAAGTGCACTCATTCCAACTGCAGCGCCGGCTAATTTGCCTTCATCAGACCTGCCAGATGCTTGCTGTACCGTTGCATTGATACCACTTATCGCCCCAGGAATAGCCAAAGCACCTACTCCAATTCCCAGATTAGCCTTAGCTTGGGCAAGAGTCGCTGCTACCCCAACGGGTGGTTTTACATTCATCTTTACTTCGGTAACGCCCGATACTTCATTTATTAACGCAGCTGACAACGCTTCTTTAAAAGTTGTGTCTAGCCTGGCCAAGCCTGAAAGTGTGTATCTGCCGGCTATATTAGCTACAATGTCTGGTGCACCACCAAGTTGGAAACTCCCCAACACGTTCATATTTGTGGTCGAAAGTGCTGCGTTCATGTTGAAACCTTTAGCCAAATTAACATGATCACCAAGTGCGTATTTAACTGTTGAAGTTGCATCCCAGATTTCTCTTAAATGTGTCGTACCAGGTGTCATGAATAAAGCACTCAAGTCTATTCTTGTGTTGCCGACGGAAAATATATCAGTATAACCTTGGGGCAAAAGGCCATCACCCGAATCACCAATGCTGAACGTGTAATTACCGCTAGAAATCATGTCGTGACGTGATTCCTTCGTGTAGCTATACATGTTCCCATCGGTATACGACAAAATCCCATCATTACCAAAAAAATCAGACATCGTAGATTCGCCCCTAGAGGGCATTCCATAGCGCACATACGTATCTTTGTCTTGTGAACTAGGGTCGTAGTCAGGCACGGCAATAGACCACTGCTTACCAGCGCCACCTCCATCGTTATCAAATGACGATGCATCAGAACTTGGGTCGGTAAGTCCCGAAATATTGAGGATGTCAGCCGACATTTGCTGATGTTGTAAAGGTAGTTGGGAAGACTTTAGTGCCGATTGATTTGCACCGCCGGTTTTTTGATATTGCTTTTGAGCCGCCAGCCCATCGCTGTCACCCGTACTGTTCTGACCTCCATTGCCAGTACCATCATGAAACCCCATGGCAATACCACTACTGGTTTTAATTACATTACTGTTATTGTTTTCAGCCGTGGTAACACTCGGATTCATCGGATTAGGCACCGCACCGGTAATAATCGGTCGATCAATATCACCATCGATACAGGTCCATATGACCTCGGTACCTTTAACCAGCGGGAAACTCATACCGCTGCCACCGCCACCATACGGCTGCGCCATGCGAATACGACGTGATCCCATGCCCTCTGAAGCACCGCTAATATCGAACGGCATCTTCACCTTGTATCGTCCTAGCTCGTCTATGTCGGCTCGACCTGTATCTAGCTCAGAATCGATGGTGCCATTCATGATGCCGTAGAGTTTGGGTTTTGGTGTTAAGCGCTGTGGTCGATAAGGTATGCCAGAAGGAATACAGTCGAATTCATTTTTGTAATGAGTGGCACCGACATTGCCCCAGCTTTCAATCGTTTGGCTACCGCTGTGTTGCACCCTGGTGACCATATATGTTTGGTTATATTCACGACGAAAATGCTGTCCAAGTGAGTAAAGGCCAGCACAAGTCATGGCAGCGATATTGCTTTCACCGGTATAGACATTTTTTCGGCAGCGGTACTCTTCTGTACGCAATGTTGCTAATATTTCACCTTGCTCAGGTTCCTTGAAGTGCGCGCCGAACTCGGTGATAAAACCGATACCAACATCATCTTGGGTCACGGGAAAATCTGACTGCATTGGTATAGAGGGACTACGATAATTATAGTCGTTAACCAGTAATCTATCTGGAATTTGTTTTTGCAAACGAATGAAGCTATAAACTACGTTACTGTCAAATTGGCCCGCAAAGGCTTCGGTCTGGAACATTGCATAGCTATCGTTGCCAATTTCTTCCGTTGCCATAGCGTCGGTAACGACCAACTTTTCACGCCTATTATCCTGTTCAAAATAATAATAAATGCCTTCATGTTCCATTAAACGCGAGATGAAGTTATGGTCGGTTTCTTTATACTGGACTACGTACTCCCGCTCGTCATAGTTACGAATGGTATAGATTGCATAGTCATCGACACTTAGACCATCCATTACCAGTGGGTGGTTGCCTTTCTTATTGACTGAACAAAGTTCGCTCTCGATAATGTCAGGCACTGTCAGCTCTTGAAATATTTGATTCTGGGTACTCTGCGCCATGATCCAAAGACGAGGTACTAAAACGGCACGATATTCGTATAAGCCATTTTGCCATTGTCCGCGTTGCTCAAATTCTGACAGCATGCCATTCAGGTAACGGGTATTGCCCTGAGCCGTGATTGCCAGTTGGGCGCTGCTTTTTAATACGGACCCAAAATCGATGTCGGGGTCTCTGGAGACGAGATGTATTTCGAAGTAATAGAGCTTAGATATTTCTTCTGTACCATCGAAGCTTAATATTTGAAAGGTATCATAGGGCAATGCTTCTGATTTAAATTGTAAGGTAATCAAGGTAACCCCCTTTTGCATTATTCAATAAAGTTCAACAAAGATAAGAGCGTAACCTACGCTCTATAGTAAGATCCTTAACTTATAAATTATTATACATAATAGACTTTAAGACTATATTTTTATTTTGGCCATTTAAAGGAGCTAAACGTTATGGTCGTGAAATGGATAGGTTGATATTAGAGGTAATTCACCGTTTAAACGATCACAGCACGAAAAGAGGCATAAGGTTTTTTCATTGAAAATTAATGGTTTAGGCGTAAATTTAGAAGTTTGGGGGAGTGGCAGCGGTGACCACTTCACATTCCTCTTGGTCGATATTACGGAAGCGGTGAGGGATTCTAGCATCGATATAAAAGCTATCACCAGTCTCGAGTAACTGAACTCTATCTCCAATAGTTAATTCCATACGACCACGCACTACGACACCGACTTCTTCTCCATTATGGGTAATTAAGTTTTCACCTGTGTCACCGCCAGAAGGATAGTGTTCATGCAGAAAGCGAATTTTGCGATCTTTTCGATCGGCACCAACCATACGAAAAGACATGCTGCCGTCTGACATTTCAACCAGCTCATCTTTTTTGTAATAAAACTTTTCCTCGACGCTTTTGTTGTCAGAGAAAAACTCAATTATCGTGATTGGAAAACCATTTAACACACGGGTTAATGAATCTACCGAGGGGCTAACTTTATTATTTTCGATTACAGATATTGCACTATTAGGCACACCAGCTCGCCGGCTCAATTCGCGTTGTGATATGCCATTACGCTTCCTAAGTTCTTTTAACCGTTCACCAACATTAATTGAAGTCATTAATTTTATTCATTTATTTAATGGTTTAGCATTTTAGTAGCCTTCGTAACCTTGCAATACATTAACTGCATTGATACCAATTTCTTCTACTGCATATCCACCTTCCATAATAAATAAAGTGGGGAGTTTAAGTTGTCCTATAGTAGCGCCATAGCGTTTAAAATCGTCACATTGCAATTTGAAAAAAGAAATTGGGTCATGTTCGAACGTGTCAACCCCAAGCGAAATAATTAATGCGTCAGGTGAGTAGTTCGCAATTTTTTTACAAGCTTGATCTAGAGCACTACCCCAGGTTTTGTAATTGGTATTGGGTCCCATTGGATAGTTAAAATTGAACCCTTCGCCCTCGCCTGCACCCTTTTCGTCGTCGTAGCCTAGGAAGTGAGGAAAGGCCTCTTTTGGGTCGCCATGTAAGGATAGAAACATCACATCAGATCGATTATAAAAGATATCTTGAGTCCCATTGCCGTGATGAAAGTCCACATCCAGTATTGCTACTCGACTTGCACCTTGGTCGATAAATGCCTGAGCTGCAACGGCTGCATTATTGATAAAGCAATAGCCTCCGTACATATCGCTAGCTGCGTGATGACCGGGTGGGCGACACAATGCAAAAGCATCTTTAGTGCCATTTTTAATTGTTTCCTGTGCTGTCAGCGCTACGTTTGCACTGGCACGGGCTGCTTCCCAAGTACCGTTAGAGATTGATGTTTCACCCGCTAATGCGTAATAACCCATCCGACCTTCTATATGATTGGGAATGTGCTTGCTCGACATAGTCCGAGAAGGCCAAACCGTTGGGATGGCCTCTCCCTTAAACCCAGTTGCAACCCAATCACCCCAGCATTGCTCTAGAAAAATAAGGAAATCTTTATCGTGTATACGAGTTATTGGATCAAGTCCAAATTCTTTTGGTACAATGATTTCACCAATTTTTTCAGCTTTTAAACGTTCGAGAATATATTCTGCTCGCACTGGGCACTCATAAGGTGGCACTAATTCGCCGCCAGAAAGCTCTGTTTTTGAATTTCGTAACGCATGTTTTTCACTATACACAGAAAGCATAACTCACCTCTCAACATTATTTTTAATCGTATTTTTTAAAAATCACTCTTAATATGAATTTTTTTATCCAGCTGCCATGGCGGTTTATCAAATGCTTGTTCATAGGCTAGTGCACCTGTGAATACCCGTTGATCATCAAAAGTTCTGGCCACTATTTGAATGCCACTAGGCACGCCGTTCGACGTTAGTCCGCTAGGCATAGAAATGACGGGGCAACGACTTAACATGTTAAATGGGTAGGTCATCGACCAGTGTTCTTCGTCCAATCGCTTGATGGTATTGTTAATTTCAATGTCGCTGGCTGGCCACGAAAAATCAGCAGGCACACCACTTGTTGCAAGGGTTGGACAAATGAATAAATCATATTGATCCAACAATGGTCCAAACTCATCATACATTTTCACTGTGGTCTTGATCGAGTCTATAAAATCTTGCTGGGTTGAATTCAACGCGTTTTCAAGAAACCATTTAGAGTAGTCGGTTAAATCGTCACGATTTGTTTCGAGCAGGCTGGCAATTGTTGACGCCCACCCATGTGCCCAGTAGTGATGCACTGCATCGATAATAGATTGATCCCAGCCTATTTTAACTTCAATTACTGCTGCACCTAATTGCCGAAATACTTCTAGAGCTTGCTCAGTATTTCGGCGGACGCTTTCATCCACTTCGAAAAAACCAAGGTCCATAGAATAAGCTACTTTCCAACCTTTTAAATTATCGACTGGTTTGTAGTCAATCTGAACGGTGTCACGCAATGAAGCTATATCTTTATTGTGTGGACCCGAAATAACATTTTGCATCATTGCTGTATCGGTAACACTTCGGGCCATAGGTCCGGAGTGACTATAAAAGTCTAAATTGAATACTGGCATTTCAGGATTACGCCCATAAGGTGGTTTGTATCCAACGATGCCACATTGGGCGGCTGGAATTCGGATCGATCCACCAATGTCGGTACCAGTTGCCAGCGTGGTAGTCCCTGCTGCGAGTGAAGCACCTGACCCTCCTGAGGATCCTCCTGGAGTCATATCAAGATTCCACGGGTTGCGTGTGACACCCCATAAACGAGAGTGACAGGCGCCAAGTAAGCAAAACTCTGGTGTGGTTGTTTTGGTATGACAGATGGCACCCGAATCTAGGAGCCGATCAATAATGACATCGCTTTCGTCATCGACTCGATTTTGGTAAACCAGTGAAGAACTGGTTCGACGCGTGCCTTTTAATTTGAATTCGTCCTTAACGGCAAGTGGCAAACCTTCGAGTGGTCTCTGCGTTCCTTTCTTATAACGATTTTCAGCTAGTTTAGCTTGTTCAATGGCTTGGTCGAAATAACTATCGGTAAATGCATTAATGTAGGGCTCAATTGACTCTGACCGTGAAATCATAGCCTGCATGAGTTCAACAGGAGAGAGTGATTTATTTTTAAAGGCAGCTAGTGCGTCAAAACCATTAAGGTAAACGAGTTCATTGTCAGACACTGATTTCTCCTAAAAAATTGCACCCAGCAATCTGAGTGCAATAGATACTCATTACTGATGAAAAAGTTATTCAGTAATGCTTACAGTGATGGTTATAGTAAAACTTTGGTCCAAACTCTGTCATATAACTTGATTGATTTCCCACTACAAGTTTCACTGAAGTGAACTGGAACACTAGAGTCAATATTAATTTCTGGTGCTTTACCGAGCTCAGGATCAATAAATGCGGCAATTGCAGTGGCGTCCAAAGGTGACGCATAACGATTGAAATTAGATATGCTTGCGCCATTCTTAGCATCCATCATAAAGTTCATGAATTTTTCTGCATTGGCCTTATTGGGAGCACCTTTTGGGATTACCAAACTGTCAAACCAACCAATAATACCTTCCTTTGGGTGAACATATTTGAGCTGTGTGACGCCATCTCGTAAACGCGTTTTCATTGAGTAGCCGTCCCATTGACTGCTAACCATGATTTCACCACTGGCAAGATTAGCCACCATAGTCTCAGAGTTATAAACTTTTACATGTGGCTTTTGCTTTAGCAGTAAAGCCTGCACTTCCTTCATGTCTTTAGGATTTTCGTTACATTGCTCATGCCCAAGATACATTAGTGCTAATGGAATGACTTCATCGGGAGTTCTGAAAACCTGGATTTTGCCTGACACTGAGTCATTAGGTTCAAAAAACTCTTTTAATGAGTTTGCGGGTCCATCGTAGCCATCCATATTGATCGAAAATGAAGTGGTGCCCATTTGGTAAGGAATTGTATATTCTTGAGTTGGATCCCACGGGGGACTCTGCCACCGTTTGTCGACATTTTTATAATTTGACATACCTTTGACGTTAGCTTTTTCAAGCATGCCTTCAGAGATCATGATTGTTACAAAATTTTGACTAGGTACAACTATATCGTAACCCGTTGCGCCAGACTTTAGTTTGGCTAGAAGAGTTTCGTTTGAATCATAGGTGTCTAGATTAACTTTAATACCTGTTTCTGTTTCAAATTGGGCGATTAAATCGTCCGGTGTATAGTCTACCCAGTTGTAGAAGTTTAGTTCTTCGGCGGCGAATGTCGCAGAACTAAACAAGGCTGCTGCTGCAATAATGCCAGCTTTTTTCTTTACGTTAGTGAACATAGTTACTCCCCTCATTTTTTTTTGATATAAACCAGTAAGCCCCGACCAGTGTCAGTGATACAAGAAACAGGACGGTTGATACTGCGTTAATTTCAGGTGAAACACCTAAACGGATCATGCCATAAATATACAATGGCAAGGTTGTGGCGCCAGCTCCTGCGACCATCAACGAAATTATAAAATCATCAATAGAGATAATGAATGCAAGAATTCCACCTGCAAATATCCCCGGCTTTAGTTGTGGCAAAACAATATGCCAGAGTACCTTTATATCATTTGCATAGAGATCTCTTCCTGCTTCCTGCAGAGTCTCGTCCATACCTGCTAGCCTCGCTCTAATTGGCATAAACGCAAATGGGATACAAAAAACAATGTGCGCAACGATAATAGAGGTCAGTCCTAACGGAAAGTTTATCGCCGCAAAGAAACTAAGTGTTGCGACTGCAGTTGCTATTTCCGGTACTAGTAATGGCAAACTAATGACACCTAAGCACAAAGTTTGACCCTTGAACATTCCTTTGGAAAGAATGAGAGCTGCCATAGTAGCGAACAAGGTGGCACAGACTGTGGCAACAGCAGCAACTATTAAACTGTTAATGATAGCGTTTTGAATAGCTTCATTAGAGAATGCTTTGACGTACCATTTAGTGCTAAATTCCGTCCACACCTGAGCGATACGGTTGTCATTAAACG
>Ga0307997_10000399_pt1 | contig 19920 bp, 10 predicted proteins | sample Davwhametageno36_FD_203165 | JGI IMG/M metagenome (GOLD analysis project Ga0307997, IMG submission 203165) | Marine microbial communities from Davis Island wharf, Antarctic Ocean - #36 | ecosystem: Environmental > Aquatic > Marine > Unclassified | place: Antarctic Ocean: Davis Island wharf... | reverse complement strand
ATCGTTCAATCTCCTGATCCGTCCTCAGGGCGGCGCTCCAGTTGCGGTGAGCGAGCCGACGGAAGAATTGGTTGTTTCGTATACCCGGGATGGGAGGGGTACCGGGTCCACCCATATGTTGACATCCGCGGGATGTCTTCCCACTTACACGCGCCCCTCATTCAACCAACTATTTCGGGCCGAGGAGACGGGGACGATTTCTAAAATAAAGTTCAACGAGGATTTCATTGATCGGGGAAATGATAGTAAGGTGAGTATATCTATTTGCGAAATGGATGTATCGGGAGATACATATACTGTCACCGATGTCAGTGCCACTCTATTAACCAATGTATCCATTGGTTCATCCACTGAAACCTTTGATGTGACTGGTGCCACCGATATATCCTGTATAACATTTGATGCGAGTGGTGCGGGATTTAATGTTTCACAGAATTCTCTCTACATGATGACCTTTGACGGCTCATTTTGTGATATGGGGTACTGGGGAACATCCCCAAATATGAGAGATATGGATATTAGTGGAAGTGGGTATGGGCCAACTACAAACAAACCTTATCCCATGGAAATAACCATCAAGAGCACATCCGTATCTGGGAAAACCGATAGTGGATCGGATATGCTATCCACCATTTCATTCAATCACGACATTTCGGGTATACGTATATCCACCACCACCAACGCATCCCCATATATAAACAGTATCCACAGTGGCGACACAGATTCGCCGGATACATATGATGTCATGGTGGGAATCACCGACGTATCCGGAACCCACCCACACGCACCACAATGTGCTTTCACATTGCTGCGAATTGACTGCTGTGGGAATGATATCACTGTACGAAATATCCGGAACGGTGAATATAAAAACAATACCGTGTCGACCAAAGATCAATTGTTCTCACAGGTGGATAACGAACCCATGCTCGTAATGAGTTATTTTGATACATCGGCCAACGAATTCAATTTGATTCGGTGCGCGGTGGATGATTTGTTGAGCCATCCACCAGTGTTTAACGATGCTGGTATTAATCCCCACTACCAAGACGCGGTCGGACTCAATACCATGCAGGGATTCGCGGAACGGTTGGCTGCAATTGATCGGTCAACTGAAACAAAACTGCACACGGTTCCATACGACGGGGTTCCCAATTCGGGGATGCGGATGGCCTGCGATGCGGTGGAGGATGCGTCGAACAACCAATGGGTCGCTTACACGGATTTGCGGTACGCCACCAATACCAACGCCAACGTGTACATGGTGAATATGTCCGCCACCGCCCCCAACGATACCCTGTTCCACATCCCGCTCCGGAACCCGCTCCCCAAGGCGGATTTATCGTACCGGTACTTCATCGCGACGTTTCCCACCATTTCCATGTGTGGTGGGGATACAGTCAATGTGCGCCACGTATCGGTTGGTAGGAACGTCTACGCGTACGATACGCGCGCCAATACTGTGACATTCGTGAGCGCAGACGTTTCCGTGTACCGCACAGATGTGGTCGCGCGCGAGACATTGTGCGTGGGCACGGTGGATATGGATGGGACCGAGATGCCGGGCTTCAGCCAGTACGTGGACCTGAGTGGTGGGGTTGCTGGTTCTGGCGGTTCGCCCCACTTACACTATACGGTGACGGACGTTTCGGGTACGGCCTGGGGTGCGAAGGAACTGAAACAATTGATTGGTGGGGTACCCACCCCCGTCCCTCTCAACAACCACCACATGTTTCAGGACGATGTCTTCTACGATGTTTCCAACACGGTTGTGGATGTACGGTGGTGTGCTGTGGGGAACAGCAACACCACCACAACCTCCTCCACGACATTCCACGCAGATGTCAGTGGAAACCTCAATGTATCTGGAGACTGCTTCGCGAACAATTTTGTCGCCCGCCACACGGATGTGAACAGTGTGGTGGTGAATCATTCTCTGTGGGCGAACCGAGTGGAGGCGGCGAGCATCAGTATAGGGGGCGTGGAGCTGACGAAGGACAAGTTGCAAGCATTGATTGCGTCTTTACAAAAAACATAAACACCATTTTCCATTTCCGTTGCGAAATGGAAAATAAAAGTATACACGAAATGTATATTCCATGTCGTTTGTTCTCAGTGATACCAGCGGGGTGGTGTACGAAGATACATTGGGGAATTCAGGCGGACTCCGTGCCGGCACCATGGCGGAGGTGATTTCTGGAGAGGATGTTTCGTTCAGTACTATTTCTCTCTACAATCAACATGATACGTCACTGAATCGTGTCTGTCTAGAAACCGATCAGGAGAATCGCCTGATTGCCGGCAAGGATGTTACATTCGAGGTATCGAAACGCAATTACGATGTGTCGGGCACCCCCATCGCTATCAATTCGGGGGGCGGATTCCATACCCGCATCACCGGTCACGGGACCGACGTTCACATGAATACGTACCGCCCCAACCGCGGTACCCTATTTTCGGGCGAACCCGAACTGTTGTCGTACGCAACATACGATCCGTCGGGGGATGCGTTGACTGATGGGGCGATTAATCACGACAGTATATACACGACCGATGCCGAGTACAACGTCTCGCGATTCCACGGTGTTTGTACGGATTCGGGGGGCGGACCCAAGAACCTCATTGTGACCTCGGGGGAAGTTGCGGTTAATGCGAGCGGCGACTCCATTCCAGGATTGCGGTTTCTAGTGCGTGATGGGGGCGATGGGGGTGCGGATGTTTCCTACTGCGATATTTCCAATGCGTGGACGGTACCAGTGGTGGAAATGGCAGCGGAAACATTGGATATAACCGAGGTGGTGAATGGCGGGGCCACCACCATGAATTTGTGTAATGACAACGGACACCATGCTGGTCACGAGGTAAATCGCATCTGTCAGACATTCACTGCAACGAAAACCGGTATGATAGACCATGTGCGATGGTGCCCCGATTTCGGCGCGATTTGGGGCGGGACATTGGTTCGGGTCAAGAAATTGTACGATGATGATGATGTGTTTAATGGGAAATATACGCCGTACAATGATGCGGACGCGACCACCCAGGAATTTTGGGTGGCGCGAACCTCGTATGGGACCGTGTTTAACGTTGATACGTCAACCAACGAAATATTCAAGAATCAGACGGCAGGTGCAGGTACCAATGCACGCAAATATAAGTTGATTACTCACAATCCTTATATTACTGGCGACATTAGTGGGAGCGACATCAGCGGAACCCCCTCTGTATCCGAACATAATACAGACACTGGACGGTACGAAGACACGGATACTGTCACCATCGAGGTAGAGGCGGGCGAGACCTACATGCTGGATATGCACACTCGGGTATGTGCCACGGGTATATATGGGGTTGGAAAAACCACCAATATGAATTTATGTGCTACACCAGAGACGGATGAGGGGGTCACAACATACACCCGAAAGGACCACGGCGACAGCGGTCGCCACTACCGACCGTACCCCATCCAAATATTCGTGAATAACAGCGATTCCATCACGGGGTTGGCTGACGATGGGAATTTGCTTACTATTGGGACGGCGACGGGCGACGGTACCGATGTTTCCGGGTCGTACTTGACATTCCACGATGTGAGTAACGGATTGGGGAAAATCCGCATGAACGATGATTTGGATACCGAGGGAAAGTTTGGCTTGGACTCTTACCGATCATTGGACTGGCAGAGCAGTTTGGGGTACTGTGGTGCGGATGGCACTGCCACCACCACCCACCACTACCACCTGATTTCCATATCGGAATCGGACGACCATGTGGTGAAGACGTACGATGGAGAGGACCTCCTTTCCGCGGAAGAGTTCAAGCACGGAATCATGTTTGTGGCGCGTCTGACATTGGATGCGAACAATACGGTCCGCATCACCAAATCCCGTATCGCTGGATACAGGCGGAAGAGGGTGGGGAACGACCATCCCCGACTGATTGGTCGCAATTCGCACATTCGGGGCGACTGGGGGTTCATCACGGAATTCGATCCCGTGGTGAAGAAGATCAGTTTCGTGCGATTTGATATTGAGAAGTACTTGGACGGCGATGCGTACACGCGCCACGAGTATAACCGGTGGTATGTGACCACCCACCGCCGCAACAATGGGTACACGCCCCTCCAGCGGTCCGTTGTCACACCCCCCCGCACGCGCGAGTTCCGGTACATTAACAATGCGAATTTGGGAATCCAGTATGCGGTGGACGATAGTGGGATGTGGGTCGCGTACCCGGAAATCAACACGGAAGTGGCCGATTCGCCGGAAGCGCGGTTGTTTCATATGGAGGAATGCTACAGTTCCAAGTTCGCACCCATTGGATCCATTCCGCTGGGAACCAGTTCCACCGACTACCACATTGCAATGTTTCCTGACATTTCTCTCTATGTGGATGCGACGGGCGCGGGGATCGATGGGGTGGGTAACCCACAAATTTACATTGGGATTTCCCGGGCGATTTTCAAGTACGAGTCGGCGGAACGCTCCTTGAAAATAATGACGAGCGATGTTTCCGTGTACCGAACCCCCGCCAACATTACCACCTGTCAGGTTTGCGGTGACCTAGGACTCGATAACCGCATGTGTGATTGTATGGAGGTGTCGTATGTGGGAACCCACGACCACGATATGTACGACCGTCCCCACAAGGATGGGTTCCTGGGACTCTCGCATGCGATTGTGGCGGACGGATCGGGGAACCCCATGCTATTGTCGTCCTACATTCCCTGCCCGCCCGATACGGGGCGCCGTACTTACCTGGTTCGCGCGGGCGAGCAATTGGAGGATTTCTTCCGGTACAGGGAATGGTTCTTTGCGAATATCAGTACCCAGGCGGAAGTGGTGGCGGTGAATGCGAATCGCATGACGGATGGGTCGGGGTTCCAACATGATACCAACACTACCATCCTCCCCGTTCCCGACATTCACGTGCTTCCCGTGAAAGATGTGCCGGAAATCACCTTTGACGTTTCCGTGTTGGGGAACATGAGTGTGGGGGGAGTCGTGTACGCGAACGATTTCGTGGTCCGAAATACCAGTGCCAATAAACTATCGGTGAAACACCAATTGCACGCCAACTCGGTGAGTGCCGCGCGCATCAACGTCCATGAACTGTACGTGGAGAACCAGCCGTACATGTGGCGGGATGCGAGTGGGGTGTTGGATAGACGCGGCGATGCCGAGGTCCAGACCCTGGATGTGTTGGACCGATCCGATATGTGGGGGGATGTGTCCTTCAACAGCGATATGGAGGTGCGGGGCCGAATGTACTTGAACCGCAATGGACGACCCGTGGAACTTCAGGTCGCGGCGGACGGAAAAATTGTGGAAGGAGTTGCTCCAGGAACCGATGTTTCCTTCCAGACCATTGAATTGTCGGGGAATTTGGTGGCCCGCGACCCATCGGGGGTAGCGACGAAATTCATGGTGGACGTTTCGAATGATTTCGTACAGATGGATGTCAGTAATGTATGGGTGGAGCACGATATGGCGGTGAAGGGCGCGATGGTGGTGGTGGGCGCGATGGACGTGAGTGGTGCGCTGGATGTGGCGGATGCGCTGGATGTGTCGGGCCACACCCAGTTGACGGATATTAGTGCGGGACGGCTGGAATTGATGGATATCAGTGCGGGAACCGTGACGGTGGCGGGACAGACTATTGTGTCAGACATCAGTGCGGTGTGGTTGGACGCGACAGATATCAGTGCGGTGACATTGGAAATCAGCGATATAGTGGCCACCACGATGGACGTGAGTCGGGTGGATGTCAGTGGAGTGGTGGTTCGGGATACCCTGGATGCGAGTCGAGTGGATGTCAGTGGGGTGTGGGTGCGGGACACTTTGGATGTGGCGGGGCATACCCAAATGACGGACATCAGTGCGACGAATTTGTGGATTTCCGATATCAGTGCGGGGACGATGGACGTGAGTCGGGTGGATGTCAGTGGAGTGGTGGTTCGGGATACCCTGGACGCGAGTCGGGTGGATGTCAGTGGCGCGTGGGTGCGAGATACGTTGGACGTGTCGGGTCACGCGCAGATGACGAGTGTGGGTGCGGTGACATTGGAAATCACGGAACGTATTGTGGTTGGTGGTACGATGGATGCGAGTGGCGGAGGGATTGATATCAGTGGAGAGAAATTGTGGCTTGGGGATACGGAGGGATCATACTATCAAAGGCAGACGGCTATTGATGCGCTTATTGAAGATATTAGTGGAGTGAGTGGTAGTGGTATAGTGGAATTGAGTAAAACACTTACCGATCTGAGTGGCGCGGCGATTCGCACCACCGGTGGCCAAACCATCGCAGGCAATTTGGAGGTGTCGGGGAACGTGAGGGTGGATACCGATCCTACGAATGGTTCGCACCTGGCGAACAAGGGGTATGTGGATACGGAGATTTCTGCCCTCAAAAGTGAAATAATGGGAGACTTGCCAGCGGCTACGTTAAATACTCTTACTGCGTTGGCAGATGCGTTAGGTGATGACCACAATTACGCAACAACCGTTACAGGCCAAATTGGACAGTTGGAATCATCCAAGGCGACCCGCTTGAATCCGGATCTCTCGGGTCATATGAAAATGACCGGAACGGCGGAGTTTTCCGGCGACGTTTCCTTCAATGGTGATGTGGTGGTGGCGAGTGGCAAGACAATTACATACGAAAATCAAACATTGGATGTGCGATTCGCAAATAAGAGTGTGGTGGATGTATCTTTTGTCGCCCACGCTACAAGGGATGATACATTACAGGGTAATATTGATGATGTTTCGGGGAATTTGGATACGGAAATAAGTGGTCGCAAGAGCGGGGACACCACGTTACAGGCCAATATTAATGTGGTTGCGACAGATTTGGATGCGGAAATAAATGATCGCAAGAATGCGGATGATGCGTTAGATATAAGGATTAACGATGTTTCGGGGAATTTGGATGCGGAAATAAGTGGTCGTGTGAGTGGGGACAATGCGTTAGGTGGAAGGATTGATACAGAAGAATCCACAAGAGCATTCAAAGATACCGAGTTAAAGGGTCGTATTGATGTATTGGATGGATCGTTCAACGCATTAAATGCATCAAAATTCGACAAATCGGGGGGAACGATCACCGACAATGTGACGCTGGACGATGACAAATACCTCACCTTTGGCAGTGGTGGTGCGAAAGTGAAGGGGAACAGTAGTGGGACACTTGTTTTAACAAATAGCAAACCATTCACATTCAAAGGTACTGCTGATATCATGCAACTCACCGACACCAAGACCACCGTGTTTGGTGCATTGGACGTTTGCGGAAACATGACGTTGACGGAGTCAAAATTAAACGTGATTGACCTGTCAAGTACTAAAAAATCATTCGCAGACTATATTGAAGACCACCTTACAGTGGGTCCCCAGGGCCCGGCGGGTGTGGCCGCGGCCAACAACCCGAATGTGAAAGAACATACGGATGGGATGTGGATGAAACATGTGAGCGTTGGAGGGGCCAATCGTTTGAATACTGATGTGGCGTTGGATGTGGAGGGCACATTGAAAATAGGAAGTCATACAATAAAAGGGAACGACAATTGGTTTCGTATTAATGGCGATACGGGGAATGGGGTCTACACAGGGAATAAAATCCTCAGCCATCTCGGAAATGTCGGGATAGGCACCCTGAACCCGCAAGAGAAATTGGAAGTGATTGGAACGGTGAAGGCCGCCTCCTTCAATGGTAATTTGACGGGCACAGTTACCACGGCCGCTCAACCGAACATTACATCAGTTGGGACTTTGACTTCATTGAAGGTCGGCAAGATAAACATGTATTCGAAAGTGGATTCGAACACGAACATAATTTCGAATCCGAGTGGATCTATTGAACTTCATAGCGAATATCAAATGAAATTCCTCGTAGATACAAATAGTAATCAATCCTCAGGCGCCGATTACATTTTTCAAGCACAACAGTCAGGTAATTCAACGGCTCGCGATTTATTAATAATAAAACAAAATGGAAACGTTGGGATCGGGACCGATGATCCAAAAGAGAAATTGGATGTGGTTGGGAATGTGAAAATGAATGAATTATGGGTTGGATCGGATGAAACTAAAACAAATGGTCCTAATGACGCATGGAATCATGAGGTCAACAACATTTATTTCGCACGAACATTTCGACCAAAGAAATATAATACCGAAGACCAATATCATACGATATCCACAAAAGTATATAGTGATGCAGCAAACAATTACATGGCTTTTAACATATGGGATAATGATGATAAAGAGCCAAAACGGGCAATGAAAATAGACGGAAATGGGAAATTGGAAGTTTCTGGCAACATCAAGGTTACAGACGGTGCCGAATTGAAGGGAACCACGGAAAAAACAGCCATGTTAGTCTTGCCTGCCGACCACACGAAAGCCAGAACGCTAGGCCCAAACAAAATTAAACTCTATGGTGATGGCAATCAATACGGATTTGGAATTGACGGCTTCACCACGACATACCACTCACATACGAATCATGCCTTCTTCCACGGTAGTGGTACAGCGAACAATCTCGGGATGGAACTAAACGATACGAACTTAACTGTGGCTGGAACGGTGAAGGCCACGTCATTTGACGGCGAGTTGACCTCTGCCGGAGGCCGACATAAAATATACCTGAATGGCAATGAAACTCGGATAGAAAATACTGATCGCAAATCTAGCATGCGATTTTACAATAACGGGGGAGATTATGATTTCGATCTGCATACTGATGGAAACAGTGGTGGTACGGAATATACCGCCCTTTGTATTAAGGGTGGTGATTACGGTAGTTCCACTGCAGGTAATGTCGGGATCGGAACGGATAACCCGAAAGAGAAATTGGATGTGAATGGGAATGTGAAAATGAATGGTGGAACCGTGGATGGAGTATTGAATTTAAATGGTGGTACTGCAACAGATTCCAATGTTGATGACGGCAATAAAACAAATACCTATATCCGGTTTGGCCAAGCCGGTTCCGGGAGCGACTGGGCATATTTAAGACAAATTGGGGGCGATAATGCACAGAATATCGCGCTTGATTTTCACGATGATCATAATGATGGTGGATTTGTTATTCGACGGGTTGACTCGGCCCGAACTAATCCCGATATTATAACCAATCTGTTCAAAGTTCAACGGGGCGGCAATGTCGGGATCGGAACGGATAACCCGCAAGCGAAATTGCATGTGAATGGAACGGTGAAGGTAGTCGATATTGTTGGGGAATCGCATAAATACCCAAAAATATCAAATGAATCAACCGATAGTGTCTCCGGGCAAATTATAGCAAGAGGTGTATGTGGGGGGGTGCCTGAGGGTTTGTACTCTGGTTATAACGCAAAAAATACAATCAGAACGTTACAGATTGATAACAATCCACCGTTGTACGGCGAACGCTTTATGTTAAATGCTTATACTAAGAAATACAATCTGACTATTACATCCAATGACCAAACGATTTCCGGTATTAAAATTTTATCCCGGACATACCAGACTACGCTTACTTATTGGAAAGTATACACAATTGATGCTGTATTCGACCAGCCAATCGGTGTGTGTAATGTAATAGTAGATTCGGGTACCATTGGGAATTATTATTTTCAATCTACGAATCTTACCGCAAATTCTTTTATATCGACAAGTGATGATAGACTTAAGACCGATGAATATATCATAGAAAATGCAACAGATACATTGACAAAATTGCGACCACAGACATATGTTAAACATGCCGAATTTGTTTCCCGCGATTCAACTGATATTTCCAACAGTAGTTCATTGTCCGATACTAATGTACCCGCACTGCGAGAAATGCGGGTAAAGTACCCAACGACAAATCATCTACTAACTGGTGAACCGGAATTGGCAGCATGTCCCGGTGTAACTGAACTATGGGAATTATTGGATATTTCAGGTAATGAGATTGATGATTCTGGGTACATTTTAAATTCATCAGGGGAACAAATTCATTCGCTCCATCCCGACCCAATCACGAATCCTGTACCCCCCAAGAATATTGAATCGGGTCTCATCGCACAAGAAGTATATTATGGTGCTCCGGAATTAAGACATTTAGTGATGAATCATCCGACCGATACGGGCATCGATCCGCCCACAATGACTGACAATATACAAACAGATCCCGATTACGGTGCTCTTGGGTGGTCGGACAAGCCATCTGCCGTCAATTATATCGGACTCATTCCATATTTAATTAAATCAAATCAAGAATTGCATGCTCGAATAAATGAATTGGAAGAAAAAATTGATGCTATATATAAAAAGTAATCGCCCCGTTCCGTGTGGTTAGACCAATGTGGGAGAATGTCATAAAAATTGGTTAACCACAACAAATGGGAGTGATTTTACCGAACCATTCATATTTCCCCACCCCACCCGCAAACATCTCACCACATGATATGGCGAACCTATTCCGCGATATCCTACACGCAGTCGTCGCCAATACACCGAGCGATACACTCGGAGCCACTCCTCAACCCCAACAACGTACATTCCCAACCCGATTCACCTCCGCCGAGGAATGTATTGATACCATTTGTTCCCGTGAATACTACGATGCGGTGTTCCGTGTAACCAACGTGGATATGAACTATATTCGGTACTCGCCCGACCCGACCAACACTTGTCGATCGACCGCCCCCTCGCCCCAAATCATCACCTACCGTCGCCAGCCCACCCTGGCTGGGTTTCATTTACCTATTCCCGAATTGGAGTTCTGCGAAACGTGGTGGAGAGTGGGCGGGGTGGGTGAGATGGGTGGTCCATCCCTTTCCGTCCACGTCCGCACCGATAGGATGTCGTTTGTGGTCCACATGTCCTTCTTGGAAACGGGCGAGGGCGTGGTGGTGACGTTGGACGGGATGTGGGAGAGCGGGGTAGCGGTGATCCGACCCTTTTTCGGGGTCATACTGGACCAAATGCGAGAAACCATGGAAACGATTTTGGGGTGAATCCATCGACCCATTTATATTTTCATACACTACCGCGATAGTCACATGGTAGTGTACGGTGTGTACTAATGTGCGACAATTTATGTTCCTGGTACGCGTTCACGAGACCATTCAAACGATTCGGGAATTGGATTTGTGATTGTGTCATGGGCTGTATTTGGCCGGATATTGGATTGGTATATGAAACTTCCGATGGGAAACGGATTCGGTACGGGGGGTCGCATGCAGCGTACGACGGTGCCTTGGCGGCGAAAATGATTCGTGCCGATACGCGTGCTCCCGACGTATATGGTACATTTGATTTCTCAATCATGGAACCAATTGCGGTTCCCGTCCGCGCCCCCTCCTCCGATTTTTCTCTGTTTGTGAATGGAATTTCCACCATGATTCAGGATATGGTGCGGGACACGGTGCACGACACGGTGCGCGATCGACCCATGACCGTCTGTGTGGTGGTGAGTACCCGCTACACGGCCAATACGGACCGCGAAGGAAATTATATCAAAGTCCCGCTCATTGATATTGAGCCCACCATGTCACTGAACGATATTCGGATTGCGATCCGAACCGCAATTCACGAAGCGCGAAATACCGAAGAGCACCATTTAACCATTGGCGACCTCGCCAAAGCAGTGTTAACTGCGGAATATACATTTGATTCGTGGACGAGTTTGTACCGCATCACCCGCGATGATGGGACAGTGTTGCGTCTCATTGGGTCCAATACGGATACGGCCGAGGGGATCACTACGTATGAGGCGGTGACTGCGCGGACACACAAGCGCAATTTCGTCATTTGCGGTACAGAAAACGAAACATTCAATATTCTTCGGTGTATTTCCAAGTAATCGTCTAATTCCCATTCCCCCCATACTGGCCCGCGCACCAGGGACGGTGGGAGTAGCAGTAGGCGGCGGCGTGGTCCAACGTCGCTTCCACGAACGCGGTGCGACGGGTCAGTGCCATATCGCATACTTCGCAATTGAGACATTGGGTGTGGAAGGGGAAGGATTTTATTACAATACAGTTCGCATGATCGGTCTTGGCGGTTTTAATTCGTTTTTTACATTTGATGCAGTGGCGGTCGTCGGGGTGGGGCGGCATTTCCTAGGTGATGGGCGTTGTAATGTACGGGACGATTCTTTGGTTTATTGCATTTTTTAAGATATAAAATTGATATGATATGTATTGTCGGTTGAACCCAACACACAACACACACAATACATGTCATTCTTCCCCACCCCCGACCCCATCCAGTACCTCGCCACCAATAACGCGCATCCGCGCGACAGCCGGATTGAATTTGATGAAGGACCCCACGTGTACACGATCGACGGGGATTCGTCCGTTACATATACCAGTGTCACCACCTGGAACCATCGCCACTTTGAGGGGTTCGATGCGGACAAGATTATTGACAAAATGATGGCGGGCCCGCGGTGGCCGCAGAGCAAATACTTCGGTCAGACCAAAGAGGATATTAAGGAGGGGTGGGCGGCGAACGGGCGCGAAGCGTCCACTGCGGGAACCAAGATGCACTTGGATATCGAGTACCACTACAATGGTGCCCCGCGCGAGAACGATTCGGTGGAGTACCAGTATTTCACGCGGTTCGCCGCGGCACACACGCACCTCACCCCCTACCGCACCGAGTGGTGCGTGTTTGATGAAGCGTTGCGGTTGTCGGGGTCCATTGATATGGTGTTTCGCAACCCCAATGGGACCCTGGCGATTTACGATTGGAAGCGGTCCAAGGAGATTGTCAAGACCTCTCCGTGGATGAAATTCTCCACCACATCGGAAATCGCCCACCTCCCCGATACGAATTTCTGGCATTATTCGCTGCAACTCAATATCTACAAGTATATCCTGGAACGGCGGTACGGGGTGGTGGTCACGGAACTGTTCCTGGTATGTCTCCACCCCAACAACAAGAACGGTTCCTACCAGAAAATCAAAGTTCCCATTTTGGGGGATGAGATTGCGACATTGATGGGGATACGGCAACGCGAGGTTGAAGGCTGTTAACGGATGTTACGTCCATGCGACCGAACCCCCAGAATGAAAATATCCAAGTATAGGAGAAGAGCATGACCGATTCGTCCAACAACGTTGTGGATTTGGTACCCCCACCCCCACCCCCACCCCCACCCGCTCCTCCCAGCACCGGAATGGCCACCAATACATTTTTTTCGCAAATAACTGACCTCACCACCGCGATGTGGTCGCCCATTGCGGTTCCCGTGATTGACAATGCAAAGAATATGTTGTCTCGGTACATCACTTCAGCGACCACCCACATGGTGCCCACCCACACGGGGTACCCCGTGGCCGTCCATGAAATGCTTGGCTCGGCCCAGGGTACGCTGGTGGTGATCCACGGTCTCGCATCCTGCTCGTCCGATTGGGTGGAATTCCTGAAACTCGCCCAGTACAAATTCGGGAGAATCCTCGCAGTGGATCTTCCGGGGCACGGCGAATCGCCCCTTCCCCCCGAATTCATGGATGTGGATACCACCTGCGAATTCAAATGGCTCGTCAGCACAATCATCGAAAGTATTCTGGCAACCACTTCGCAACACGAGATGATAACCTTGGTTGGGAATTCGTTGGGGAGTGCCGTGGCCGCCAAAATTGCCAGTGTGATTCCCAGTAGGTTCGCTCATTTAGTACTGATAAGTCCCGCGGGGTACCCGTGCGATGATGCGGAGAAGGTGCGACTGTTCCACATATTCAGTCCCAAAACATTCACCGATTGTTGTGCGACGGTGGATGCGATGAATTTCAAACCGATCCACCGTGCGCTAAATATCGCATCGGGATTCATTTTGAAAGACCGAGTATCGTCCCCTGTAGTACGAATGGTATGCAACAGCATTGGAGAATTCCCAAATGATTTCATTTTCGTGAAATCGGAGGACCTTGAAATGATAACCGCAAAAACCCTCATTATATGGGGCACCGAAGATAATATCCTGCCCGCGAAACACGTCACGCATTTCACATCAATTCGCAACTTAACTGTGGAATTGTGGCCTGATACGGGACATTGTCCCCAAACGGAATCGCCCCTAACGGTTGTGTCGCGCATATCGGATTTCGTTGTCGAAAATGAATTAGAGGCTGTGGACGAATGATATGTCATAATAACACATGATGGGTCCCGAATGGTACACAGAATCTCCGTGGATGAGAACGCTCACTAACACCTTCTACACATTCTTCATCACAGCCACTATTTTCATAACCGGAACGGGATTGGGAGTCATTGCGACGGCACTTCTCACACATGATACATACAATCCCAATGACGACCCCGAGGTGGAAATCGCATATGAGAATCGCTACTATGATTTGTACTTTGACGAGTCCACCGACCCCATCACGGACGAGCGATTGGCGGAGTTACAAGGGGTTCACGTGGAAGAAGTTACTCCGCAGGGAACGGTTCTCGTGGAATGGGATAACGATGTGAAAACCTTTATCTGGTACGCTTCCTCGGGCGTTCCTCACAATGTATTGGAGACGGTAGCGCGCAAGTTTGTTTGCGATAACAAATGCGCATGTCTGTATTTCAATATCCACGACGCGTACTACGAGGAGAATGAGCGACATAACGCAGAGTTGAAGTCCTTTCGCGAAAAGCCTGTTGCGATGAAACGTGTCAGTCCCACCTCGTCCACCGAAGATTTTGTGGTGGTGAAAGATGGGAAGGTATCCCCGGTACCACCCACTCCCCCGCCCAAATCCGTCTTTGCAACATTCAAGAATTACACAGGAAAATCCACACCCAAGAATGAGGATTCGGAATTGACATTGCTCCGCGAAAAGCACGAGAAAAATATGATTCGTGTAAAGTCCCAGATGAACCGGTTCCGACGAGGGGGAACGTTGGTCGATCACGATGCGGTGGTCGCGAAGCGAAATGCTCCTCCCACTATAGCGAACATAATGTCATTTGGGATGTTTAAGCGGATGCATGGCGGTGCCGTGGACACCGATGTATCCACCACATCCACCACATCCACCACATCCACCACTATATCCGAATATTGAGTTTCCGCCCATATAATATACTGATTTGTGATTCGCTAATGACAAATCACGAATCACGAATCACGAATCAGTATATTAATTTTCCGGCACAAGGTCTTCCATCGCCAGCATCACATTCTTCTTGGATTTAATTTCATCCACGGTTTTCGGAAGATTGGCGCTCCAGGTGACGGCCTTGTGGCACGAACAGCACAGTGTGCGGATATTACCCAGCCCCGCACACCCACCCCCGTCCACCACGCGCACTATATGATCCGCGTCCCACAATCCACCGCCCCGAGAAGTTCCCCACGTTTTTCGTTTCGGGGATATTCCATGGGCCTTACAGATCAGCGCATACTCCTCGGCGAACTCGGGACGAACCTCTCGATTGCGCCGTCCCACTTGGACGGTCATATGCCGCAATCGTTTCGCCAACTCTTTAGTGTCGAATTCGCATATCGCGCACACGGCATTGTCGCGGCGGAACGTACAATTCCGTAAATAGGTTCCGTTGGTCCGCAATTTATGTTCGTGGACGCATGCGGCACTACAAAAGGTACGGCGCGGGGGATGGATCTCCCCTCCACATCGTCGACATCCACCGGTGAACTGTGTATCCGCGGAACTCAAATATCGGTCGGTTGTCGGCATTGTATTGTTAGTTCATTATATTTCTCAACATTCGTTCGCCCAAATCCTTCACCTCATCAATCGTCTCATCAAACAGCCCAATCACCGATTTCTGGAAAGATCCGTCCGTTGACGTGTCGGTTAATTCAAACGGGAAATTTTGAATCACCTTATCAAGCACGTTGTTTCCGGTAATAATATCTCCACCCAATCGTTGGTTGATTCCCTTTACCATGGCGATCAGACCAATATCTTCTAAATCCAAATCGGGAAAGGTTTTGCGGAACATGTTCTCGTACACCACTAGATCCGCTCGCTCACATGATATTCTCGTACATGTTTGGTAAGATACTGTTTCTCCCGTCTCCTTATTTACAGTGTTCTTATTGCGACTTTTACATACTCGTATGAAATTCGTGTAATCGGGAAATAACATGTCGCGATTGGTGTCTGCAAATATATTACTCAACATGATGCGAACGGAATTTCCAAATATACTATTTTCCTGGGCGACCGCCGCATCTAATGTGGAAAAGTAAAAATTATCAAATAAAGATTTGATATCAGCCGATACATCATCGGTTTCAATGAACTCCCGCAACCGATCCACTATTTTCCGATTGTAGGAATACCACTCAGTCTTCATGCTGTTCCACACAACCTCGTATAAATATTCGTTCACCACCAATTTTACAATCAGTTCCGCATCGCTCCTATCCAAGATATTGTTGTCTCCGTACTGGGCGACTCTATCCACTCGTTTCAAGTACGTGAATCGGGTAGGATAATCCACACCCGCCAAATCGGTATCTCGCGATAGCGTGTCTTTTGATAACAACCCTACGAATTCACTCCATAATTGGCGCAAAGGCACATTTATGTATCGCACAATACGGGGCTGGACCACCCCCATCCCGACCAGAGATATAAATTGAACCACCAAGTACACAGACTGTACCCCGTTAATAATAGGACGACCGACGATTTGGCCCAACCCAAAAGGCGAGTACTGGCTCATTTCGTCGTACACGGCAACATTGAATATATATTTCGCCGGAATGGCCGCCAAATTGGTGGCGATGGCTATTGGAGGAACCACTACACTGGCAGTTCTCGCAACCGTCTCCAAACCACTTCCAATAATGGTTCCCAAAATTCGCGGTGGTTTGGACGCAGTTACCACGGCCTGTCCCACCAAATCGGTGAATAATGCGCCGCGGGATACATATGTATCTCCAAATATATCTTCCACACGTTCGATGAATCGGGTGACCACGCTTGTGCCACCACCCCGTACGATCACGGGAATGTACCGTGTTCCATCGGCAGCAGATATTCGCATGTTTTGTCTAATGTCGGGGATCGCTATATCAAATGACATCATGTGTTTGTCGGATATCTTTACATTGGTGATATCGGGACTGGTTGTGAATCCACCGCCAGAATTTATTGCAAAATCGGGGGTGAATAGTATGGATACGCCGCCCATATTCTTCCCCCCATGAAGTACCGTATCTATGGATTTTAGGTCCATTACAAAATTGTTGAGTTTGGGAACATTCCACACCCCATCAACCATGCACAGGGTCGCAAATGTCGTCAGTCCAGATACGATATTTTCAATGGCACTTGTTTCCATGATATCCAACGTTTGTCGAATATTGTTTTTGGTATAAACGTCAATATCCAATTGAATATTGCTACCATTTCTTTCTTGGAACTTTTCCACCATCACAACATCGTATGCGTTCAATAGGATATGTAAGAACGATAAATACCCGTACTTCTTAAATAACGGCGATCCATTGGCAGATATAACACCCGAATAATCAGTTAATTTTATCATATTGATTAAATCAAGGGGGATTTCACCACGCGAATCTCGTGCCTTTGGAATGGGAATGGGGGGTTTGAAGTTCCCGTCGGCATAAACCACCGCAACATCGCCCGCAATATCGGCGCTATTCAGGGGAACGTTGATGGGAATGAACCCCGCGCGGTCCACCGTTTCAATATCAATCAGGATTCCCGTGATTAATCCCAAACACCCAGTCATCGTTTCCAAGGTCATCCCTCCCCACCACTTCCCGAATTGGATGGTCTGAAGGAGAACGTGGCCCACCGTATCATTGGAGTATCGGTACCGGGCATTGGTGGTGCGAAGACATTTCACCAAAGTGGATGAATCGTGTCGTTTATCGCGGGTCTCGGTATCCACCGCAAAGACGGTATTTTGGGATACGGGGTTGTGTTCGTAGTATCGGTGTCGGGTGTTGGTACGGCCCATGGAGGACTGTGGTGTCGCATTTTCCCCCGGGTACAGTTTGGCAATCAACGATTTATACGCAGTCTCGTACTCGGCCCGTTGGGATGTCACATACGACTCGTACAATGGCTTGACGTTGGGAACGTTGGTTGTGGCGTATTTCAACTCCCCGACGGTACGTACCAATTCAATTAATATTTTTTCCCGGAATAGGAGGTTGAATACCCCGCTGATTGTTTCAATTGCAATCATGGTTGCATTGACTTTGGGTGGGCCAGAAAATGGTAGGTCCATAAATGGCACATCGGGGACACGTACTGGTAGTTCACTAATCGCATTCATGGTTTTTTTCACCACATCAATATCCACTGTTCCGTCAATGTACTCCCGAAATACATTCACGTGTTCGTATGCGATATTGTCGGGCAAAGCGGTGTATCCGCCGAAATTAAATTGCGAGTTCATCTCCTCCTCGCTCACATCCTCCTCCACGGGCAACCCAATCAGTACATCCACGAGAATCCACGGCAAAAATACCGTCTTGATTGTATCCACCAATTCTCGCCCAATATCGCGGGTTTTATCGCCGTACATTGCGTCACTGAGTGAGAATATCGCATTGTACTGACGCAATTTCACTCGAGTCAGGTAATCCTTAATCCCAATCACAATTTCATTTCCATCGGGACCGTCCGCGAACACGTATTCCCCATCGCTGTTTCGGGACGCGGACTGTTCGGAAATATCCCGTGTAATGGATTTATCGTCTTTCAATATACCAGCGAGAAACTCTTCGGCGGAATCCACCATAATCTTAAATGGGGTTGATGACGAATCATTTATAACCGATCGTTTCACCAATTCGGAAAACGGTAGGTCGGGCATTATACGATGTGGATGTATTAAAAATAGTACACACGATTTTACGCGCCAGGTGGATTGGAGGGCATGTCGCGCGCGAGGTTGTGTGCCAGAATGCCGGGGTTTTTTGGGGTGTTTGGTGAGGGGTTATTGGGTGATGTGTGTGAGGTAGGCCACGTAAGCGGTAGGGAAATTGGGTTGGGGTAATTACATTCCGCATTGGCGGTAGTCAAACGAGGAACCGAGTTGTTCGTAGGCGATTCGGAAGGCGTGTCGGTTCACCTCTGGGAGGGCATCGTAGGCCGCGCCCACGTCGCTGGGAAGGTTGGGACGGACGAACTTCGGGGCGGGATAGGGATTGCTGGGTTTGGTGGTGGTGGTGGCGGAAGTGGTGGCCTGGGTTGACGTATGTGCGTTGGGTTGGTTGGTAAGAAACGTATCCATTGGAGTGTATAGGTGTACAGGTATCAGTGATGTATACTGGAAGGAACGGTGTAAATTCATTATTCAATTTTTACATCGTTGGGTTGTTGAGTTATTCCCGCTTGAGGTCGGGCTAACGCCCATTACGGCGCAGATCGAACAGATAACAGGAAATCCCGGGTCGTCCCCGACTCGCGCAAGGTTCGGGTAAGATCTGTATCCACCGTATATCCAATTCCCAGCAAATAGGCGGTGAATTCGGGGAGTTCATGGGCGCACCATACCCTATGTTGCTCCACTGGATGTTGGATAGTGGTGATACATTTCGGCTCTTCCGCTGTGAATGGGGACGGTTTTGGGGGACGTGCGTGACGGAGGTACCGCGTCAGTGGATCGCTTCTTTGCGGACGGGGATGGATACCAATCACCGTCTCGTACGTATTGTCGCGTTGGTTCAAATGGAGGACTGCGCGCAAGATATGGTGGGTGGGTGGAGTGGCGAACATTGATTCCTACACTTACTTGCGATTTCTACCGCGACCTCTGGAACGAGTGCGACGACGGGTACCGCGGGATTTGCGGCCCTTGGATTTTCGCGATTTGCGTGATTTGCGCGATTTTCGAGATTTTCGAGATTTTCGGCCCTTGGATTTGCGGGAACCGCGACGGCGTTTTCCTCCACCGATGGAAGGCACGGTGGGAGGCACGGTGG
>Ga0307997_10000398_pt1 | contig 19942 bp, 16 predicted proteins | sample Davwhametageno36_FD_203165 | JGI IMG/M metagenome (GOLD analysis project Ga0307997, IMG submission 203165) | Marine microbial communities from Davis Island wharf, Antarctic Ocean - #36 | ecosystem: Environmental > Aquatic > Marine > Unclassified | place: Antarctic Ocean: Davis Island wharf... | reverse complement strand
AATTCAATTTATGATATAGTTTCAAATTCAGCTGACCATACAACATTGAAGGTTGCTATTGATGCTTGTGCTTTGAATGGTGTTTTATCAGATCCTGGATCACTAACATTATTTGCTCCAACTGATGCTGCATTTAATTTATTACCAGCTGGTACAGTTGCAGCCTTACTGGCTGACATTCCACAATTAACAGATATTCTCAAGCACCATGTTGTGGGAGCTAGCGTAATGTCAGGAATGTTATCAAATAATCAAGTAGTTACAACATTGCTTGGAACGGATGTAACAGTAACAATTAATTCTATGGGAGTTTTTATAGATAATGCTCAAGTAATAGTTGCTGATCTTGTAGCTGACAATGGTGTTGTACACGTAATTGATGCTGTCTTAATTCCAACAACAACAGATATTATTGATTACAATAATTTTGAAAAAACATACTTATACTCTATCAATATATTAGGAGAAAAAGTAAGCAATAACTTAAAAAACCAAATAATCTTTAATGTATTTAAAGATGGTTCAGTTGAAAAAGTGTTTAATAAATAATAGTTAATTTAATTTTTACGAAGGAGTCTAATTTTATTAGGCTCCTTCTTATTTAAAAAGATAATTATGAAAAATATTTTATTAGTAGGAGCTAGTAGCAAAGTCTCAATAGATTTAATTGAAAAATATAGTGCTGACTATAATTTTATTAGCTTAAGTCGTAACGATAATTATTCTGATTATTTAAAATTTGATATTTTAGATACTCTAACATTTCCTGAAATAGATAATTTAGATGGTATAATTTATTTCCCAGGGAATATAAATTTAAAGCCATTTAAGAGAATAAAAATTGATGATTTTCAAAATGATTATAATATAAATGTTATTGGATTGCTGAATATTTTGAAATTTTATGAAAAAAAATTAAATAAAAATTCGTCTATTGTAATGTTTAGCTCTATTGCTGCGAAGGTTGGAATGCCATTTCACAGCTCTATAGCAATGTCTAAAGCAGCTATCCTATCATTAAGTAGAACACTGGCAGCGGAATGGTCTCCAAAAATACGGCTCAATACTATTTCACCTTCACTTTTTAATAGTACAATGTCGCAAAATTTTTTAAAGGATGAGAGTATGGTTGAAAGAATGTCAAATAAACATCCTCTTAATAGAGTTGGATCTGTTTCGGATATTTCTTCAATGGTTAATTTTTTAATTTCTGATGATTCAAGCTGGATAACAGGTCAAGATTTTAGTGTTGACGGAGGTCTGTCAACAATTGTTAAGTGATAAAGTTCATATGGAAATATAAGTACCTTTTACTTTCGTTAATATTATTGATGTTAGTATTATCACTAACTAATATAAGTGGTTTAAAAATTTTTTATGATAGTGAACGAATAATTGAATTATCGAACGAGAGTAAGGATATTATTGATAAATCTTTAGATGATAAAAATCTAATTTTGCTAGCGGTTGAATTTAATGATTCAATCAATTACCAGGATCTATTAGATTTATCAATTATTTCAAATAATATTTCAAAAGATAAAAACACAGCTTCTGTTAGAAGTATATTTAATGAGAGGGTATTTATCAAAAAAAGTGTTATTCCATTTGCACTTAAGATTTTAAAAATTGATAATTTTAATGATTATGAGTCTTCAATAATTAAAATTAAAAAGTACGGAACTAAATATGCAACAAAAGACCTTAGCTCATTTTTATTTATTATTAAATCCAAGAGTCTAGAAACTGATTCACAAAAAAGATTATACTTAGACAAATTAGCGAAAGAATTTTCTAAAAATAAATTAAAAGTATACATCACTGGTCAGATTAAATCTGAGATTTACATGCAGGATAATGTGACTAAGGAGTTAATGTTGTTCATTATCTTAAGTAGTATTTTATGTAGTTTAGTTTTATATTTTTATTTAAATAATTTTAAATTAGTATTAATAAATTTCATATCAGTTTGTATTTCATTAATTCTTTCTTTTACTCTTTCTAATAAATTATTTGGAGGGATTGAATTAGTAATGATTCTTATACCAGCTATAGTTTTTATTATTACTATTTCAGATTTTATGCATCTATTAAATTCTGATAAATTATATGAAAATAAATTTAGATCTTTTAAATATCAATTAGAGAAGATAGGTATGCCAGTTTTTATTACTTCCTTAACAACTGCTATAGGTTTTTTAAGTTTTATGTTCTCATCATTAGTTCCTTTGTTTAGGTTCGGTGTAATTACTACTATTACCATTTTTATATCTCTTATTGTAATCGTAGTTTTATATTCATTTATTATTGAATTTAATATTAATAAGGGTATTAGAAGCAACAAATTTTTAGACGATTTAATATTATCGTTTATTAATATTAAAAAATCCCAGTTTTATATATTATTAGTATCATTTATATTCCTTTCATCTTTAGCCTTTACTAATTTTAGAGTTGATAATTTTCTTACTGATGAGATTAATAAAAAGTCTAACCTCTATAAGGATATTAGTTTTTTTGATAAAGAATTTGGTGGTATAAAGCCAGTTACTTTTATTATTAATGATAATCCATCAAGGGATAATTTAGATTCTCTAGAAAACATAATACTTAGTCATAATTTAGTTATTGATTTTTCTTCAGATTTTTTGTCAAAGAAAATTAGCCAAAACTCTAACGGTAGTCAGTACACAATCAAGGCGAGAATGCAAGATATTGGCTCAAGTAAATCAAAGATTATTTTTGATGATATACTAATGAAATCTAAAGACTTGCAATTAGATTTAGAGATTGCTGGCGTTGGATTTCTCTTTGATAAAATCAGCAATAAAATGACTTTTGAAATTATATTTGGTTTATTACTTGCAATCATAATAATTGGAATAGTGTTTGTGTCACTAAATAACTTTAATTGGTACTATTTTCCAATTTCCTTAATTCCTAATATTCTTCCATTACTAACTACTATAGGTTTTCTCTCAGTTTTTGGTTTTTACTTTAGTCTTTCTAATGCATTTATACTTGCTATTGTTTTTGGTTTGATTGTTGATGATTCAATACATATTATTAATGCTTATAGCCTTTCTAGAAATAGGGGTTTAAGTATTGAAGACTCTATATCACATTGTCAAAAGTATACTTACAAGGCTGTAATTAAAACATCCATAGTAATCATATTTACTTTATTCCCTTTATTATTTTCTGAATTTAAATCCATTAGTCAATTATCAATAATAACTATTTTAGCAGCCATCATAGCATTAATATTTGATATAATATATCTGCCTAAAATGCTTATGAAATATATTAAATAATATGAAATTAATAGTTGTAAATGATAAGATGCAAGAAAATTTTATTTATTTTCTTAGCGAAGAAATGGGAGAGAATTTTCATCCTGATTTTCACCCTGAGCTTGAGCCTAGGGAAATGTTAGAATTAGGTATATTTGGGGGAAAATATATGAACGATTGCTTTAATGAATTTCCTAATAATTGGTTTGAGAATGCTATATTATCAGAGCATAAAAAAGATTCTAATCTTAATTTCTTTAAAATTGATGCTTCTATGCCATTATCGCATTGGAAGACCAAGGGTTGGATTTATGATGATGACCCTAGAGGATGGTTTCAGTGGTATTGCAGGTATTTTATGGGAAGAAGGTTGGTTGATGAGGATATTCGTCAAATTAAGAGATGGAAATCAATCGTAAGGCATTTAGGTGCAATAAAGAAAAATTGTAAAAAAGGAGATTTATCTTGTAGAAAAAAACAAAGACAAGCTTTATTGCATTGGGCTTACGATACAAGAAATGTTTAATCAATACACTAAATTATTTTAACTAATTATTATTTCATATGCATTATACAGAATCAGAAATTAAGGATTTAAATAGAATTAAAAGATTAAGGCTAATGAATTCTATTACTGGAATTAAATCTGCTAATTTGATTGGTACTTTAAGTGAAACTGGTAACACAAACTTAGCTATATTCAGTTCGGTTGTACATCTAGGAAGTGATCCCGCACTAATTGGCTTTGTAATGCGACCAAATAATAATGTAAAACGAGATACCTTAAATAATATATTAGAAACTAAACATTTTACTATTAATCATGTAAATTCTAATTTTGTTGAAAAGGCACACTATACTTCACTTAATTTTAATCAAGACCAATCTGAGTTTGATTATTGTAATTTAGAAAGTTTTTATATTGATAATTATCCTCCTCCTTTTGTAAAGGGAAGTAAAGTGAAAATAGGTCTTAAATTACATGAGATAATTCCAATTAAAAGTAACGGCTGTAAATTTATCATTGGAGAGGTAGAGCATGTTTTAATAGATGATAGTATTGATCTTATAACTGAGGGGTCAATTAATTTAGAGAATAGCAATTCTGTAGGCGTGGGAGGATTAAATTCTTATTATAGCATGAATAAGATAGCTGAATTGCCTTTTCCAAGATTAAGCACTACACCTGCTTCTGAAATGAATGAATTTTGGAAAAAAAAGTTTGATATTTAGAAGCAATAGCAATTCAATAGTTAAAAATTAATTAAATAACTTTGCATCATGAAAAAACTACTACTCATATTACTTTGCTTTCCTATGATTGGCTTTGGTCAACAAACATTTAATTTTTTGCATAATGGTTTGAATAGAGAATATATATATTATGCTCCAGCAAATCTTTCCTTTGATGCTCCTCTAGTTTTTGTTGCTCACGGTTTTACAGGTTCAGCTCAAGGCATTATGAGTTATTGCGGAATGAATACAATTGCAGATCAAAATGGTTTTGCAGTTTGTTATCCACAAGGAACAACAGACTCTTGGGGAGATAATTTTTGGAATGTTGGTTATAACTTTCATGCTGGTGTTAATGTTGATGATGTAGATTTTATAGTTTCTTTAGCATCCTACTTACAATCTACATATCAGTTAAATGCAATAAATACTTTTTTTACTGGCATGTCAAATGGAGGTGAATTATCATATTTATTGGCTTGTGAAGGACCTAACGTATTTAGAGCATTTGCTCCAGTAGCGGGAACAATATTTCCAAATGGTTTAACTAACAATATTTGTAGTCCAATAGTACCTGTCTCGATATTTGAGACTCATGGAAGAAATGATAATGTCACCCTAATCGAAGGAGATCTTTTTGATCAATACTGGGGACCATATCTTTCTATAGATACAATAATTAACTTTTGGGTAGCACAAAGTTTTTTAACAAATCTTGTTGTTGATACATTTCCTAATCTTAACAATAATAATAAAATCACTATAAGTTATAAGTATAGTGACCCAAGTACTAACAATGAAGTTTGGTTGTATACTCATAAAAGTGGACATAATTGGGGTGATGATGGCGATATAGTAATCGAACAAGAAATATGGGACTTTTTTAGTCAGATGTCTTTTACTCCAGAAGCTTTGTGTGATTCTATTAATATTAATAATATAAGTTTGAATGCTTCAGTAAATCCAAATTTGATTGCTTTTGAACTAGAAACTTATTTTACATCTTCACAATGGCTGGGTTATGCGGGCTTTATTTTATTAGATACTAATGGAGACACTATCGCTTTTGAAAATATTAATACTGCATCAAATGTATTCGGTATAGGAGCTATGATAACAGAGAACAGAACACTTGATTTAATGCAAACTATTAATTTTCCTTTTACTGGATCATTACATTTAATTGAAGGTTATTTTTCTGGTAATGGCACTACTAAATGTATTTTTCCATTTAATATAGATGTCACTGGATATGAAGAATTGTATAGCATTAAAAAACTGTTAGAAATAAAAGATGTACTAGGAAGAGAAAAAAAACAAACAAACCAAACAAATCAACCCCTGTTTTTCATTTATGATGATGGAACGGTTGAGAAAAGAATAATTTTTGAATAAATAAAACCCACTCAATTGAGTAGGTTTTTTTGTCCTCTCGGTCCTAAGTTCGAACTTTTTCAATAAATTACAATAATAGTTACGCTTTATAGCGTATTTTGGGTTCTAGCTTTTTGGCCTATTTCACAAAATAATTTATAATTTATTACACTGATTAGCAATTTTTTAAAATACATTCCGTTGTCTAGAACATGAAAAAAATATTTACCATTCTAATCTTGTCATTTATAGTGACAAGTAGTTATGCGCAAAAAAAATACACTATAAGTGGATATATTACCGATAAGAATAATGGAGAGAGTATAGTGGGCGCCAATGTTTACTGTACAGCCTTGAATCTTGGTGTTACATCAAACACTTACGGTTTTTATAGCTTAACACTTCCCCAGGCTATATATGATATATCATTCACTTTTATTGGCTATCAGAACCAAGTAAAAAACTTTAATTTAAATTCAGCTGTAACTCATGATGTTGAATTCGAACTTTCATCAATTAATATTGAAGAAATCTTAGTAACTGGAGAAAAAAATATTGTTGAGAAAACACAAACATCAATGATTGAAGTTCCTATTGAACAGATAAGAACTATTCCTGCTCTTTTAGGAGAGGTGGATATTTTAAAAGCTATCCAGTTATTACCCGGAGTACAGTCAAGCGAAGGAAGTTCAGGTTTTTACGTCAGAGGTGGTGGCCCTGATCAGAATTTAATTTTACTTGATGGAGTGCCTGTTTATAATGCATCACATATTGGTGGTCTTTTTTCGGTTTTTAATGCTGATGCTATTAAGAATGTACGTCTAACAAAAGGAGGATTTCCGGCAAGGTTCGGGGGCCGGCTTTCTTCTGTACTGGAAATTGATATGAGAGAAGGGAATATGAAGGAATTTAAGGGTGATGCAACACTTGGTTTAATTTCTTCTAAATTAACTCTTGAAGGACCAATCTTTAAAGATAAAACATCCTTTATAGTTTCCGGAAGAAGAACTTATGCCGATTTGCTGGCTAAACCATTTATGCCAGCAAGTACTGATCTAACTTTGTATTTTTATGATCTTAATGCCAAGATTAATCATAAGATATCTAAGAATGATAGGCTTTACTTAAGTGCTTATATGGGTAATGATGCTTTTGGGGTAGATTTTGATGGTAGCCAAGAAGGAAAGGGAAAAGGGGAACAAGCTTCTGGTGACGGTACATTAAATTTTGGCTTAGGTTATGGGAATTTGACATCTACATTAAGATGGAATCATTTATTTTCTGATAAGCTTTTTAGTAATACAACATTAACCTATAGTAGATATTCCTTTAATACAAATTTTGGACTTACAGCAGATAATACAAACGAAAATACATCTATCAATTTTGATTATTTAGCAGGAATTGAAGACCTTGGAGGTAGAATAGATTTTGATTATATGCCAAATCCTAATCATGATATTAAATTTGGGACATCATATACTTACCATCATTTTTTTCCAGGAGAGGTAAATCAAAATATTAATATTCAGTCATCTGATACAAGTCGGAATTTTTCTTTAGATACGACACTTAACTTTTCTGGCAATACTAATGTTCATGAAATGTTTTTTTATGTGGAAGATAACGTGAAAATTACAAGTAGATTAAAGGCAAATATTGGTTTGCATATTGGTTATTATTCGTTAGCAAATAATAGCGCAACTAATAATATAGGGTTAGCGGATAAAATTAGTGATAAAAATAATATTAGCTTACAACCTAGAGTATCTGCAAGATATTTGCTGAATGAAAATTGGTCGTTAAAAGCATCATATGCTAAAATGGAACAAAATATTCATTTATTATCCAATTCCTCAGTTGGTTTTCCAAGTGACATTTGGGTACCAGCTATTGAAAATGTTCCGTCTCAAAAATCTAAGCAATGGGCAGGAAGTGTTAGTACTCTCTTATTTCAAGGCGCTTATGAATTAAGCTTAGAAGGTTATTATAAGACTATGGGTAATTTAATTACTTACAAGTCGGGGTACTCCAATTTGGAAAGCACTGAGGCTTGGGAAAATACTGTAGAGACAGGTGGAGAGGGAAAGGCTTATGGAATGGAAATCTTTTTGCAAAAAAAGAAAGGTAAAACTACGGGTTGGATTGGTTACTCTCTTTCTTGGGCTGATAGAAGATTTGATAATATTAATTTTGGGGAGTGGTATTCATATAAATATGATAGAAGGCATGATTTCTCGTTGGTAATATCACATAAGTTTAATAATAAATGGGATGTTGGAGCTACTTGGGTATATGGCACAGGAAATGCGATTACTTTCCCTCAAGGAGTTTATACTGGGTTGCCTCAAGTTAGCCCTTGGAATGGACAAGCTGTTGAATTTGTTGAATCATATGGTGATAGAAATTCAACACGATTACCCGCTTATCACAGGTTGGACTTTGGGATTAATAAACATAAAAAAAGAAAAAAATGGGATAGTACTCTATCTTTAGGAGCCTATAATGTGTACAATAGAAAAAATCCTTTCTTTGCTTATCTTGCTTATGAAGATAATCAAAGAGTTGCAAAACAAGTTTCACTTTTCCCTATAATTCCTTCAATTTCTTACCGAATACAATTTTAATTATGAAAAATATTATATATCCTATACTGCTATTTAGTTTGTTTATACTTTCTTGTGACATGGAAACGGTAATTGATTTAGATATTCCCTCTCATGAACCGGTTTTAGTTTTAAATGGTATACTAGAAACTGATACTAATGTTAAAGTAGTTGTTTCTCATTCTGTAGGCGCTTTTTCTAATTCAATGCCTACATTTATTAATGATGCCAATGTTTTACTTTACAAGAATAATGAGCTGACAGGCATACCTTTATTGCCTGATTTATCAAACTTAGTTTATGTTAATTACATTGATAAAGGTAATGTTGATTCATTAGCCATGTATTATTATAAAAGTGATTATATTCCTGAAAAAGATGAAAATTATAGAATTGAGGTAAATCATTTGAGCTATCCTTCTGTATCAGCAGAAACTTATATTCCTAATGATATTACGCTATACAATATTGATATAGACACAACTTCTAATAAAGAAAAAATTGGATTTACTTTTAGCTTTGATGATAATGCAAGTAAGCAGAATTATTACCGATTAAAATTATTTTCTTCCTGCACTAAAATATTTGAAAATGAGTATGGTGATGATGAGGAATTGAATTTTCGTGGAGCTACTAATTTTATGTCAAATGACCCTTCATTCCCAAGCGAAATTGGTTGGTCTTTAGTTGATGGCTATACTTTTGAAGGAAATTATGTAGTATTTACTGATGCCTTATTTAATGGACAGCAAAAAACTATTACATTAGATATTTTTTCTGGAAAGATAGTAGGATATGAGACTGACGACGGCACTAACTTTGTTGAGTATGCTGATTGTGATACCATTATCATTCAATTCTCTACTTTTAGTGATGATACTTATAGTTACTATAATTCATTAGGAGATCATAGTGAAAAAGGCGAGTTGAATATATTTGGAGGTGAGGTTATACCCGTATATACTAATGTTGAAAATGGTTTGGGCGTACTAATATCAACTAATGCTCAGCAAATTTATTTAAAACCATAAAATAAGCCCAGTTTTTTTTGGAGGAGCTTTCGGTCTTAAGTTCGAACTATTAGGAAATTATTAGGATGATTATATTTAGATTAATTTCTGTTGCTTACACTAAAAACAAGTTTTCCTTAGATCAGATTTTTTTAGTTAATTTTAGTAAAACATAAAGTTTTGAATTTTTCATTTGCATTTATTGTTAATACTAAAAGATATTTTGTATAGTATTTTTAATAAATATCTATACATTTGCAAAATAATAAATTAAAAAAAATAAAAATGAAAAATTCACAAAACCTAATTACCTGTATTGTTCTAGCGAGCCTATTTGCTTGCTCGGGTGAGAAAAAAAATACTGAAAAATCAATTGAAAAAGAGATAGAAATTATAGAGAAAGTTGTAGAAAAAACATGGGAGACTTTTAATATAGGTGCTGTGGGTAATACAATGTCAGAAATGAAATATGATATAGAAAGTATTACTGTTAAAGAAGGTAGCTGGGTTAGAATCAATTTAGAAAATAAGGGCATAGATAATTCAATGATGCATAATATTGTATTTATAAACTATGGTGCTAGAAAAAAAGTTGCTAGTGAGGCTATAAAAATTTGGCCATCTCAAAATTTTGTTGAAAACAAAAAAAATATTATCGCTTACTCAGGAGTTTCGAAGCCTGGGGAAACGGTTACATTAGAATTTAAAGCTCCTAAAAAAGGAAACTATGAATTTTTATGTACTTATCCTGGACATGCTGAAATAATGAGAGGCTACTTCTTTGTTAAATAATTATAAAATAAAACTTTACAAGTATTAATTAAATACTTTGCTAATCAATATTAATATTTGGGATTTTAATAAATATAAATCAATAATGCTATTTAAGTTATATTCTAAACGTTGAATCTATGAGAAGTAAAATTCAAAAAGTAATTAATATAAAAGAAAATATAAATTTATTTTTACTTGACACTGCAGATAAGGATTTAGATCGCATTATTGAAATGGCATGGGAGGATAGAACTCCTTTTGAAGCTATTAGTTATCAATTTAATATAGCAGAAAAGGATGTTATAAATATAATGCGTAAAGAGCTGAAGAGGTCAAGCTTTAATCTATGGAGGAAACGAGTTAATAGTGGCATTAGCAGTAAGCATCTTAAAAAGCGAAGTTCATCTATTAATAGGTTTAAGGCTAATAGACAAAGATGTATTTCAGTAAATAAAATATCTAAAAGATGATTTATATTTCAAGCTTTTTACCTATAACTTTGTAAGTTTGGTCTTATTTAGTTTTATATTTCTTGTATTGCTTTCTTGAAATTATTAGCAATACTGCCAGGCCTACTAAAGAGAATGTAGTGTAGATCCTGAGATACTATTTTTCAATACTGCCATAAAAATGATGTCAAACATTATCAAAGTAGCTGCCTCATTCCATATTCTTAATTCTATTTCACTAATCTTGATTTGACCAATTTTTATTTGATTAAGAATTATCTGATAGCAATAAGTATACAACCATAACACTACAGTACTAAGTTCGAACTTTTTTAATGGTTATTTACTTATTTGAGTAAAATAAGTATAGTCTGTAAGTGTATTTGTTACACAAAGATTATATATTTGCAAATAAATTCATATTATCTCTTGGATCAAACTGCAAAAAAAATATTAAAAATAAAGCCTTTCAATACCGTAATTTTTGGAGGAGATGGTGATTTAGCTATCCGAAAAATTTACCCAGCTCTCTTTCATAGGTATGTTGATAATCAGATTAAATGTGATTTTAATATTTATGCGATAACTCGATCCAAAAAAAAACATTCAAATTTTTATTCCGACTTAAAATCTTCAATAGTAAAAACTATTGATTATGATTTAGACAAAACAAAAATTGAAGATTTTTTTGAAAATATTAAATTAATAAATATTCCTAAACACACCCAAATAGATTATAAAATCTTAAAATGTGAGTTAAATAAAACATCAAGTTTTCAAAATATATTTTATTTTTCAACTCCATCAGATGCTTTTGGTGAGATTAGTGACATGCTAAAAAAATGTCAATTGATAAATTCAAGAAGTAAAGTTGTGCTAGAAAAGCCTTTAGGATTTAGTTTAGCTTCTTCTAAAGAAATTAATTCAAAAATAAGCAAATGCTTTTCTGAAAGTCAAATATATCGTATTGATCATTATTTAGGAAAAGAAACAGTACAGAATTTAATGGTTTTACGTTTTGCAAATCACTTATTTGAACACTCATGGTCTTCTGAAGATATTGATTCTGTACAAATTACAGTTGCAGAAACTATTGGTGTAGAAAATAGAGGTAATTATTACGAGCAAAGCGGTGCTTTATTAGATATGGTTCAGAATCATTTGTTACAATTGCTTTGTCTTATTGCTATGGAGCCTCCAGCAAAACTTGAGGCTAGTTTTGTTCGCAATGAAAAACTTAAAGTACTGAAATCTTTACGTTTTTTAAATGAAGAGTCTGTTCTAAAAGAAACCGTCAAAGGTCAGTACATAGGGGGGAAGCTTGCTGATGATGATAAATCTGAAAGTCAAGTGTCATCCTATTTACAAGATATAAATAAATTTGAATCTGAAACAGAAACATTTGTTGCTATTAAAGCCTTTATTGATAATTGGAGATGGAAGAATACTCCATTTTATCTTAGGACTGGTAAGCGAATGAAAAAAAGATATTCTGAAATTATTATTAATTTTAAATCTGTCAGGCATAACCTTTTTCCTTTGCAAGGAGAGATCCCTGGAAATGCACTTATTATAAGGCTGCAGCCAGAAGAAGGGATTGAACTTGTGCAAATGACTAAATTACCAGGGCCTGGTGGTTATCGATATAAACCTATTTCATTAAAGTTAGATTATTTGGATTCATTTCATGAGAGATTACCTGAAGCTTATGAGCGTTTAATTATAGATGTATTAAGAGGTGAGCAGACACTCTTTATGAGGCAAGATGAATTAGAAGCTGCATGGTCTTGGATTGAATCTATAAAAAATGGTTGGGAAAAAACTAAATTCAAAAATATTTTATATCAAGCTGGTTCTTGGGGTCCTGGAAATGAGATTTTAGATAAAAAACATGCTTGGACCAAATTATAGACATATGAAAATTAAAAACTTTGAAAACATAAATATTCTTGAATTTTCTTTGGTTAAAAAAATTTCACTTTGTATTTCAGATGCTATAAAAAAATATGGTGATGCAAGAATATTACTTTCAGGTGGATCTACACCAATAAATTTATATGCATTACTTTCACAAGAAAATATTGATTGGGGAAAAGTTAAGATAGGTTTGGTTGATGAGCGCTTTGTAGATCAACAAAGTGATTTTAGTAATGAAAGCCATATCAAAAGCAATCTTATTAAAAATTGCGCAAAAACTGCAATATTATCATCAATGGTTTGTTGTATTGATAATGAATCATTAAATTTAGAAATTGTTAGTAATAGTTATTCATGCTTTATTGAAAGAACAGATTTCACTTTACTAGGCATGGGTAATGATGGTCATACAGCTTCTATTTTTCCTAATGATAAAGAATCAGATGAGCTAATGAATTCTATTAATATAGGAGTATACTCTACTAAAGCACCTAATTATCCCTATAATAGAATTACTTGCAGCAAAGAGTTTTTAGCCAGAAGTAATGATATTGTTTTATTCTTTACTGGAAAACATAAATTTAATGTTTTAAAAAATTCAATTAACACTAATGTTCCAATTTCATATTTTGTAAAAAACGCTAATGAAATGGAAATTTATTACACACAATGAAAATAAACAATAAGATTGAAAATATTACAAAAAGAATTATTTTAAGAAGCCAGAAAACTCGCGAATTATATTTAAGTCAAATGTTATCTCAATTTGATAAAGGATTTTCTCGATCTCACTTAAGTTGCGGAAATATCGTTCATGCCGCTGCAGGTTGTGGGACAAAAGATAAGGCGGCTTTAGGAAAAAACATAGTTCCCAATATAGCGATAATAACTGCTTACAATGATATGCTTTCTGCTCATAAAACGTATGAGGATTATCCTGAAATATTACGAAAATATTCTTTAAAATATAATGCTGTTGCACAAGTTGCAGGAGCTGTTCCAGCAATGTGTGATGGAGTTACACAAGGTCAGCCTGGAATGGAAATGTCTTTGTTTAGTCGAGATGTTATTAGTTTATCAACTGTATTAGGCCTCTCTCATAATATGTTTGATGGCGTTTTGTGTTTAGGGATTTGTGATAAGATTGTGCCTGGATTATTGATTGGAGGATTAAAATTTGGGCATCTGCCAACTGCATTTGTTCCTGGAGGACCTATGGAGACTGGAATTAGTAATGAAGAAAAATCAAAAATTAGACAAGATTTTGCAGAAGGAAAAATAGATAGAGAAGCTTTGTTAAAAGGAGAATCGGATTCATACCATTCGCCAGGAACTTGCACTTTTTATGGAACAGCTAATAGTAATCAAATGCTCATGGAAATTATGGGGCTACAATTACCAGGATCTAGTTTTGTAAATCCAGTAACAGAATTGAGAGAAATTTTAAATGAAGAAGTTGTAAAAGTTATTGCTCAAACCTCCATAAATAAATCGTTTGATAAAACCTTGTGTAATATTGTTAGTGAAAAGACTATTGTTAATGCAATTATTGGATTACTTGCAACTGGGGGATCTACAAATCATACAATCCACTTAATAGCAATAGCAAAAGCTGCCGGAATTATTATTAACTGGGATGATTTTTCAGAGCTTTCTGATATAATACCTTTATTAACAAGAGTTTATCCTAATGGAGCTGCAGATGTTAATCATTTTCATGCAGCTGGAGGTATGGGTTTTCTAATTTATACCTTACTTGAAAATGGTTTATTGCATAATGATGTTAATACAATTCTTGGTTTTGGGTTAGATAAATATACAAATGAACCAAAAATTAAAGCAAATAAATTAGTTTGGGAAGAAGGTCCAAAGAAATCTTTAAATGAGTCAATTGTAAGGGAAGTTTCGAATCCGTTCCAATTAAAAAGTGGTTTGAGAATGATGAGTGGAAATATTGGTAGGGCAGTTATGAAGATATCAGCTATAGATTCTAAACAAATGATTATACAGGCAGAGGCAATTGTTTTTGAAGAACAAGATGATTTAATTATGGCCTTTAAGAATAATGAATTAAATAAAGATTTTATTGCCGTATTGCCTTTTCAAGGCCCAAAGCAAAATGGTATGCCTGAACTTCATCAATTAACTCCAACACTAACTATATTACAAAGAAGAGGGTTTAAGGTTGGATTAATTACTGACGGACGAATGTCTGGTGCTTCCGGTAAAATTCCTGCAGCAATTCATGTTGTTCCTGAAGCTAGAGATGGTGGTTTAATTTCTAAAATTCAAACAGGAGATATTATTCTTATGAATGCTATTACTGGTGAATTGAAATGTATTGATCAAAATGTGAATAATAGGGCTAATAGAACAAAAGATAATCGTGATGTGTTTGGATTAGGAAGAGAATTATTTTTTAATATGCGAGCGCAAGTTTCTTCAAGCGAAGAGGGGGCAAGTTTCTTATAAAATATAACTATGAAAATTGTACAAAATAATATCGAATGTATATTGAATCAAAATTCAATAATTCCTGTTGTTACTATTGATAATATGAATGAAATAGCACCTAAAATTAATTCTATTTTAGATAAAAACATCAAATGTATTGAAGTAACGCTGAGAACTAAAGTTGCTTTTGAAGCTATTGAATTTATAAAGAAAAATTATGGTAATAAGATTTGCTTAGGTATTGGTACTGTTATTAATATTGAGCAAATACATAGAGCAGTAAAAATTGGAGTTGATTTTATTGTAAGTCCTGGAATATCTGAGGAGTTAACAAGAGAATTAATAAATTCAAAAATTCCGTTTATTCCAGGAGTTGCTACGCCAAGCGATATTATTTTAGGATTGGGTATGGGTTTAAGATTCTTTAAGTTTTTCCCTGCAAATTTATTTGGAGGAATACCCGCTTTAAAAACGTATCAATTTGTATTTCCAACTGTTAGTTTTTGTCCAACTGGCGGAATAAATGAAGAGTCTTATTCAGAATATTTAGAATTAGAAAATGTTTTAAGTGTTGGAGGTTCTTGGATGATGAAATAAATTTCTAAGATAATTTATTTGCTTAGCTATTCAAAACAGAAACCTTATCTGAAGAAGGCTTAGTCTTATTAAAATGAAAATCAATTAAATTATTTATTGGATTTTTAACTACACCACCTATCTTGCAATTATGTTTTTTGGCTACTATATTTATTTCATCAGATAAGAAGTATCCGACAGAGCCAATAAAATTAATTTCTAAATCTTTATAGTTTTCATAACAACATATATGTAAATTAAAAAAATCTGTTAATGCATTAAAAATTAGATCTTGGATTATCGGATGATTTTTATTTTCTGTAATGAAGGGAAAATATTTTGAAAGATATACATTTGATCTATTGTTGTTATAGATATTTTCTTTTATGATTGATAAATCAGTTTCAAATCCGGACTCAAACTTAATTTTTAAATCTTCAGGCATTACATTATTGAAATAGAGGGTCAATACTTTCTTTCCAAAATAATTTCCTGAAGCTTCATCTCCTAGTAAAAAACCTAGAGAAGGAGCGTTCTCAATTATTTTTTCTCCATCAAAAAAGCAAGAATTAGATCCTGTTCCAAGAATACAAGTGATATTTGGGTTTCCTTTGTACATTGCGTAACAGGCCGCATCAATATCATGTTTGATAGCAATGTTTGAATTTATAAAAAAAGACAGAAGAGATTCTTCTATGATATTATTTTTTTCTTCTGAGGAGCATCCTGCGCCATAAAAAAAAACTTCTTTAATTTCTTCGGCAAATTCAGTTAAAGATGATTTTTTAAGTTCTTTTAAAATATTTTTTTTATCAATAAAATATGGATTAAATCCTATTGTCCTGATTTCTTTTATTAGTTTACCATCTTGGTCGCATAAAGCCCAGCTACATTTAGTTGATCCGCTATCAGCAATTAAAATCATATTGTTTTTTCAATTTTTTACAAAGATAGTGTAAAATATACACAAAATAAAATATACACTTAAAATATTTAGGAGTGTATAAAATACACTATCTTTGTAAAAATTATTATGATGCTTAATTTTATATTAATATTATTTCTTTTTTTGTCTGGATGCATAGTTGGTGGTGTTTTAGTTTTTTTATTTTTTATTAACAAAAAGATAGTATTACATAGTGATGAAATTGAAAATAAAAAAGAATATTTAGCAATATAAATAGCCATAATAAAATTGAAAAAGAACTTGTACAATATAAAAAAGAGTTTAATAATAAATATGTAGATGATGGTTATGATGCTATTAAAATAAATCTAATAACATGAGAGTAAATATAGGTATAAATGGCTTTGGTAGAATAGGTAGGTTAGTATTTAGGGCGGCTATAAATAATAAATCAATTAAAGTTGTTGCAATAAATGACATAGTTGATATTGATTATTTAGTATACATGTTAAAATACGATTCTACTCATGGTAAATTTACTAGGAATATAAAAATTGATGGGAATTATTTAATAATTGATGAGCAAAGAATTAGAGTAAGTTCTGAAAAGAAAATTGAAAATCTTAAATGGGGAGAAATTCAGGCTGATTATATTGTCGATTCTACAGGATTATGTTTAACTAAAGATTTAGCTGAATTACATCTTAAATCTGGGGCTAAGAAAGTAATAATGTCTGCACCTTCTAAAGATGATACCCCAATGTTTGTAATGGGGGTTAACAATAAAAATTATAATTCATCAATGGATATTGTTTCTAATGCTTCATGTACAACCAATTGTCTAGCTCCTATTGTAAAGGTTCTAGATGATAAGTTTGGATTAAAGAATGGCTTAATGACAACAGTACATGCTGTAACTGGCACTCAGAAGACTGTAGATAGTCCTTCAGTTAAGGATTGGAGAGGAGGAAGAGGTGCATATCAAAATATAATCCCATCATCTACTGGTGCGGCTAAAGCAGTTGAGAGAGTATTGCCATCTATGAAGGGTAAGTTAACTGGTATGTCTTTTCGAGTTCCTACCGCCAATGTTTCTGTTATTGATTTAACTGTAAATCTTGAAACTCCAACTTCATACAATGAGGTATGTAAAGCAATGAAAGAAGCCTCTTTATCTGGAGATCTATGTGGGGTACTTGGTTATACAGAAGATATGGTAGTTTCTTCAGATTTTATATCTGATAGTAGAACTTCTATATTTGATGCAAATGCTGGTATGCAGTTAAATGAAACTTTCCTTAAAGTAATAAGCTGGTATGATAATGAATGGGGATATTCGAATAAAATAATTGATTTAATTTATCATATGTTTTGTGTCGATAATGTTATTAATATTAAAAGCCAAGATATTAAAAATTGATATGCATATGGAGGATGTATTCAATATTTTCTTTTTATTTAGCTAGATAATTTATGAATAAAGTTTTGCAGTGCACTTTATTGCTTTATATTTAAAAGATTTTTTTTCATATTTTAAAGTGTATTTCATTTAACTTAGTGTATAATATACGTATATGCTAACTTAATAATAAAAAACAAGCTAAATTTTATATAGTGTAATCTTAACACTAAGCATAGGTAATGCTAATTACTATCTAGCAAAAAAAAGTTAATGTAAATGAAACACTAACTTAATTTTTTAGTAATTTTAAGCCAATTAATTAAACTAAAACAAGTTATTATGAAAAAATTTACAAAATTATTGATCTGTAGCTTTCTGACTCTGTGTTTTGGAATGAGTGCTAGTGCTCAGACTTCTACAGATTCAGCAACAGTTACATTCCAAGTTGATATGAATAGTGTCACGTCAGCATTTACAACTCCTGAAGTTAATGGATCATTTAACAATTGGTGTGGTAATTGTTGGGCAATGTCTGACTCAGATGGAGATAATATTTGGGATGTATCAGGAAAAGTATTAAAGAATACTGCGCATGAGTTTAAGTTCTCTGCTGATGGGTGGGGTATTCAAGAGAGTCTTTTCTCTGGATCTTCTTGTACAGTAACAAATTTTGGGTACACAAATAGAGTTTTAAATGTTAGTGGAGACACTACTTTAGGAGTTGTTTGTTGGGAATCATGCGATCCTTGCGGAGGTGCTCCTTCTGCTTATAATGTAACTTTTCAAGTTGACATGAATGGAGTATCTGGATTTACAACACCTGAAGTCAATGGTACTTTTAATGGATGGTGCGGAAATTGCTGGGCTATGTCAGATGCTGATGGCGATAATGTTTGGGATTTTACAACTTTATTAGCACCAGGTTCTTACGAATATAAGTTTTCTGCAGATTTATGGTCAATTCAAGAATCATTAGATTCTAATTTATCTTGTGTTACAACTACTATAGATACTTCTTTACCAAGTGGCTATGCTGTTAATAGATCTTTTGATGTTGTAGCTTCTGACCTTACATTAGATGTTGTTCCTTGGAATGGATGTGCATCTGCAGTTGTGCCTGGATGTATGGATGCAACAGCAAATAATTATAATGCATCAGCTACCTCAGATGACGGTTCGTGTATGTATGATGTAACCTTTACAGTAGATTTAAGTTGTGAAAGTTTTACTCCTGGTTATGTTGCTGCTACTGGTCCTTCTGAAGGTTGGTCATGTGGTACATATGCATTAACTGATGGAGATGCTAATGGTGTTTGGGAAGGAACCTTTAGTATGCCTGCCGGAACATTTGAGTATATATATTGTGCAGATGGATGGGCGCAAAGTGAAGCTGCTGCCTTATTAGCTAGCGGAACAGCTTCAGGAGATTGGTCTTGCACACCAGTAACAGATTACTTTTCATTTGCAAATAGATTAATTACAGTTGGTGCATTAACAACTGTTGATACTTGGGGTTCTTGTTCTCCATGCATTAACACAACAACTTATAATGTATCAACAGTTGGATTATCTTTTTCACCTGACACTGTCTTTTGTGATTTAGGTGATATTATTAATTTTACGTTACCATCTAACCATAATGCAGTAGAAATAGATTTAGCTACCTTCTCTTCAAATGGTACTACATCGAATGGTGGATTTAATTTTGGATTTGGAACTACTGGCTCTTTTACACCAGCAAATGCTCAAACTTATTATTATGTTTGCCAGCCTCATGCTACAGCTGGAATGTATGGTGTTATTATTGTAAATGGAGGTGTTGTTAGTGTTTCCGGTTGTACAGATCCTTTAGCAACAAATTATGATCCTACAGCAACTTTAGATGATGGTTCATGTTTATATTCTAGTGTTCTTACAATTACTACTACAGTTTGTTCTAGTGCTACA